>Ga0209172_10000960_pt1 | contig 69795 bp, 57 predicted proteins | sample LarsenN4metaG_FD_184113 | JGI IMG/M metagenome (GOLD analysis project Ga0209172, IMG submission 184113) | Hot spring sediment bacterial and archeal communities from British Columbia, Canada, to study Microbial Dark Matter (Phase II) - Larsen... ...
CCAGGTAAAAGATACTGAAGGAATTCCAAATGTTGATCAATCTCCTAGTGGTAGACATCTTGATCCTGCCATTAGATCACCAAAAGTTGCCATGAACCAGAACAACACCAGAAAGACACAGGATTGAACGATAGTGCGCTCGATCATGCTCAGCTTGACGTAGCCCAGGTGAATCCGATAATCCAGAACTTTGAATTCTCGCTCTAACCGCTGTTGCTGCCGCTCAAGCTCGTAGGCTTCGGTGGCAAACGCCTTCACCGTTTTAATGTTGGTGATAATTTCCGAAGTCCGGCTCTCGGTGTTTTCCATGTACTTATCAAGTTTCTGTTCTTGATCCGACAGTTTCTTTAGCCCCGAAAGGCTGTAGAACATGATCGCAAAGAAAGAAACCAGCAGTAGCAGGGCAATGCGCCACTCAATCAAGAAAATGATGGTGAAGACCCCAATCACGCGAATGGTTTTTGGGAGGAGTTGCCCCGTAATTTCAGGATAAGTCCAGGTGTGGTTTGAAATACCACGTGCAACCCGTGCGGCAATGCGCCCAGGATTGTTTTCGTCGTAAAAGTCGAGCGGCAAAGTCAGGATCTTAGCGATCGCTCGCTGTGAATGATCCCGGCGTGCCCGGAAAGCGGTGTCCCAGTTAAACCAGGCACCGAGCCAGGGTTGAATGGGTGCCCGCCCAACTGATATGAGAAAAATGAGCGCCACTAATAACCAAAGCGCTGAATTGGGAGTAGGAGTTAACCCAGTCCAGCCACTCATGCTATTCACGAGCGATTGAACGGCTGCATCAACGGGTTGCTTCGATAGCACGTTGAGAATCTGCCCAATCGCGTAAGGATTAAACAAATCAAGCGCCTCAAACGCTCCCATTGCCAGCACGCTAAAGAGGGTAATTCCTTTGTAGTTACGGTAGTAATGGATAATGTCAGAAAATTTAGCCATAAAAATTGCACCCCCGTTGTCAGGGAAAGTTGGGGTAAGACAATCAAATGCGGAGACGTAAAGACACAGGGACGCGGAAAACGGAAGCTACAGCCTGCCGTTCTCAGTAAAAGATGGGTGATCAGAAAACCTAAACCGCGACTGGTAAGCCAGTGAGTCTCAAAAAACAGGCGATCGCTCAGTTCAGCACTCAAGGTGTACTACATTGTAATTGAATAATACATTTCCGTCTACCCTTTTCCCGAAAATTAAACAGCGGCTATCTCCGCCAGCTCATTCTGGCAAGGATTGCGGCTATAGTTGGTTGCCCTAGTGCGTCAGCCGTAACCGCTACTGATTGTTTGTTAACTCTTGGGCGTACTCTAAGATGAATGACTCAAGTGAGTAGTGTCCGTTGTTGCGTTGAATGAGCGATCGCCCCATGAGCGACTGTAAGCTCTGATCGAGATCTTCGTTTGATACTCTCGGTGCGATGTTATGCAAAATTTGGTTGCGGCGCACGGGTTCTCCAGCTTTTACAAGGTACGTGAGAATGACATTCTCTTTAGGTGACAAGCGCGTAAATTGCTGACTTAGTTGACTGCGAATTTCGCCAAAGATCGCGGTTTCCTGGGCATGAACCTCTAAAAACTGGGCAATATCACCCTCGTACAAGTCGTGAATCTTGCTCGCTGCAATATTCAACGCAAACGGATTGCCTGCATACAACCGGACAAATAAACTCCAGGCTTGCTCACTGCCTTCTAAGTCGTACTTGCTGAGTAACATTTCGCGGGCTGCTTGCTCGCCTAGTCCGTCTAAAGGATGAATATAGACGGGGGCATGTTCCCCTCTGCCCATGTTCGCTAGCTCTTGGGGACGTTCTCGGCTGGTGAGAATTAGGCAACTGCGATGGTAAGTGTCGCCAATGCGATGAAACAACTCGCCATAGGGTTCGCACCCTTTTTGAAAGGAGCCAGTGTCAGAGCTAGTTTGTAACACGGCTTCCAGCCCATCCAGCACAATCAGACAGCGATAGCGCGATAGATAGTGCCACAGATTTGTGATGTAGTTAGAAGACATCGGTGGCTCGTCTGGCAACTGACCAAAAACCCGCAACAAATCTTGGGTTAACGCAGCTAATGATTCATAACGATTAACTGAGAGCGATCGCCAGATCACAACTTCAAACTGGTCTTGTACCTGTTGCGCTAAGCGAATAGCCAGTGTTGTTTTGCCGACACCTGCCATGCCCAAAATAACAATCAGGCGGCCACCAACATCAATATGTTCTCGCAGGTCAGCCAGGTCAGGGTTACGGCCACAAAAAATGCCAACATCAGGTGTCATCTCCCAACTCACAATCGGCGCTGAGGTTAGGGAATCTGGCATGGTTGGGCTAACTTCCGGGGGAATTTCGGCTGCGACCGCGGGTGAGGCGGCCAAAGCGGCGTAAGCTCGCAAAATTGGCCCTTGCAAATCTTTCATGCGAATTGGCTCATCTAACGCTTTGCGTAAGAGCTTCCAAAGTTTGGGGCCAACATTTCGCATGGCGTGGTCAAGGCTGACCTGTAAGTTGTAGTTGCGGTGAATTTCCTTATAACTTTTACCTTGCCAAGCACCTCGAAAGATGGCTCGTTCTAAATCATTGAGACGATAACCCTGTTGAGCTAATAACTTCTCGATAAACAGGAGTGCTTCCTCAGTATTCATGAGCAACCCCATCAGTAAATGCACGCACTCTCATAGTGTAAGGCTGACTAACACTGAACTTTGCTGTAGTTTCCTGAACTTTTCTATAAATTCAGTTGATGTTGGCCTGTTTCAGAGGCTTGAAATGACTGAATTGGCAATCACGAATTCACTTGGCAAAGTAGAGTTAGGAAACTAAAACAGAAGCAAAATCATTTGCTTTTCTTCACAAAGTTTTTGAAACAAATTTCTGTTTTAGTTGGCTGGAGTTCCATTTTAAGGAGTTCAAAATGTTTGAATTGCTACTGCAAACACTGATGATTTCTCCGCTCTTGATTGCAAGTGCAACAGACTCAAAACAGTTTGAGTGGAAGCGGTTTGTCCTGCCACAGCAATCCTTTTCATACGTGAAAGAAACAGTAGAGGTTGTTTCCTATACTTCGACTACGGATGAAAAAACAGGGCAAGATAGAACAAATTGAAGTTATAAAACCCTCGTTTTTTTAGCGTTTCTTTCAGTGATTGAGAGCTACTGCTTGAACCTCTTGGTGTGTAGAAATAGAACCACTGCATTTCTACTCGGCAACATTGCAACTAAAGAGTGCGTCCTAGTCTGAAAAAAGCGATCGGAACACTTTTGAAAATTCAGGACTAAGAATTTCCTACTTGAGCCAGAGTGTTGTGCATCAAGTAAGCCGCTACAGTTAAATAACTATCAGGAGAAGCCGCCATGAGCGTCAATAAGCGCTACGGACAAATGTTTCAGCTAGCAACAAAGGCAGTTAAATATTACCTTCTCGGTGTTTTTGGCTTTGTCGTCTTCTGTGCGGTGGCGGCTGTAATGAATATGTTTAATCTGGTTCAACCAGTTCTACATGACATTGTTTCTTTTCTATTACGCTTAGCTGCGTTGTTAGGCATTTTTACGGCGACGGCGATCGTGGCTGAGTCGCTCCGGCGCTAAAAGCGATTCTCTTCTCTTTTGCCCAATTTTTGAGCGCTAAAGTGCAAGATAATGTGGGGCTTTGTAGCGCGCTCCTGTTAGGGTTGAGAAAGGGGATTGGAGTTAGAAAAACGTCTCGCTTACCCCTCTCTGGTATAGATAAGTTTGATTTGATGTGAAAAGTTGTTTGCTCAGAAGATGTCTGGAGAGGTTTAGAGATGCTCTCTATTTTGATCTTTCACATCCTTTGATGTTCTACTTGTGTGGTTAGCTACTTGATGTAACCTGTGGCTTTGAGATGGGCACGCAGTGCACTTGGAAAGTCGGGGTGGCGTCCGATTACTTTGCCGTTTTTGTCATAGATATCAAACCCCCAATCACTGCTGCGATCGTAGTTTGCCAACATCAATTTCCAACCTTCTTCAAACTCTCCTAAGAGGGCTTTTTGTGCAACGTAACCAGCCAAAATGCCGTTAATTTCACCTTCGTTCTTTTTGCTTTCTACTAATGCTTGATACATCTTCCAAGCTGTCGATCGCAGGTATTTAGGATATTGCCGAGTGGTATCAACAAGTCGCCCATTCTTAAAGTCATAAATATTAGAGGGCGGATACGAGCCTGCGTAGGAGCTGAACAGGTAGAGAAAGGATTGGTCGAATGTGGCAAACTCTAGCTTGCCGTCATCATCAATATCAACAAAATTACCTCCACCGCCATCTCTTGTGCCTGCATCAACCTTGACAAATTGATTGTTTCGCCAGGTATAGATTAGGGTATTTGTGCAACAGTGGGCACCACCTGTGAAAGTTTCCACTAGGACTTCAGCAGTACCATCTGCATCTAAATCTTTTAATGAAACTTCACCTGTGTAAAATGTCGTAGCGACATCTGAGATCTTCGACTGATTGTTATAAAAAATTTCGTACTTTAAATTGTCTTCAGTAGGAGCATTCGGTTTATCAAAAGAGATTGGGTCAAAGCTGATGTTAACTTTAATTGGTCCCGAACTGACAACGCGATCGCGCACACTCGCTGTATCGCTGCCAATCTTAAACTCAGTCGCGGCCCACGCTTGCCCTGCAAACAAAAGTGGCACAGCAAATAATAGCGATCGCCCAATTTTCCAGTTCATTCGTTGACTCCTCTTCCCGTTGTTCAATTTGCTGATTTTGCAGGTGATGCACGCCACCAAAGATGCTTGCTGCTCAGATCCCCTCCTGAAGAGAGCCTGAAGGGGATCTTGGCAAGGCCATATCACACGCAATTCGGCAGATTCTACTTAGATGCCGCGTGCTTCTATTTTAGCTTTGGGCTTGCTGTCGGCGCAGATCAACCCCTTCAACAAATTGGGTGCGTTCCCGGTTCCACATTTGATTTAACTCATCGCTAAACCCGGCAACAACCCAAGGGGCGCGCTCGCAAAGGCTGGTGAGAAGCTCGTCGATTTGTTTCTCCTTGCCGGGGATCTCGATGGTTTTGCCAGAGCGATCGCACACAACTGCCGAATACGTTTTGCCGACAGGAATGCCGTAACTGCGACGGGTAGTGACTTTTTTATAGATCCAGGTCAACTGGTCGAGCGGCACAGTGTCCATCCCAAAATAGGTCGGGCGGAAGAGCCAGGAACGGGTGAGGGTGGTTTTCAAAATTTCTTGTTTCCCGGCATCCGATTGCAGCTCTTGCTCAACGCGGGCAGCGACAACTTCGGGTTCACCAGCAACCGCTAACGCCTTCGCGATCGGGTGCTGCGTTGGGTTGTTGCGTCGCTTTAGCACTTTGCTCACATTCCAACTGCCAAGTGCGATCAATGGTAGAGCGATCGCCAGTCCAATATAACCCGGAGTCCGATAATCTTCTTCTTGCAGCATGTAGGGTAAAAACGCTGTGCGTAACTCAGGGTTTTGACGCGCGGCGGCATCAATAATGCGCGACTGAATGCTGCTGCTAATCGGCTGAAGTGAACCAGTAAATTCTGTATTTTGAGCCGTCTCTGGCCGCGATTTTACAATCAAAATTTTGCGATCCATCAAGAGGGCAATATATTTGGCAGAGGTTGTTTCGCTGGTGACGGTGCCGCTATATCGGCGTTTGCGTTGAGTAATTTGCTCGACCCCAGTATCAAGGGCGCGATCGCCCTTAATGGTGACAAAATCCCGCGCCTCTTGCGTTGGATCCTTCACAGCCAGGGCAGCTTGCCGATCTAGCTTGAGCGGACCAGCCGCGAAGTTTTGCCAGTATCGACTCGACAAAACGCCGAATGTTAATGGGATCAGCACCAAACCCATATTTGTCAGTAGAATATTGCGATCGCTGCGTCGAATCTGCCGACCAATGAAACCTTGCCACATCGGGTTGCTCCTGTGTGTGATGAAGGCAGGGCGATCGTCTATTCTGAGCGGCAACCAACCCTGCTGGATGAATGATTTGACCAACAGAGGCTTCAGCGCCAGATTTTTTGATTTCGGAAAAATTGCGTGAGCTGTCACAATCCTTTAAGTAACGTTTTGCACCATGAGCCTTCGCATTTACGGAAACCGTCTCCTCAAAACCTTGCCGGGGCAAGACACCCGCCCAACCTTAGCGCGCGTGCGGGAGGCGTTATTTAACATCTGGCAGGGCCACATTGAGGGGTGTCGCTGGCTTGATCTGTGTGCGGGGAGTGGCTCAATGGGAGCCGAAGCACTTTGCCGGGGCGCTGCCTACGTGGTCGGGGTTGAGCGATCGCCCCGCGCGTCTAGCATCCTGCAAGCAAATTGGCAGCAGGTCGTTGCACCGGGACAGCAATTTCGCGTGGTGCGGGGTGATGTGCAGCAGCGATTATCGGTGCTGGCGGGTGAACAGTTTGATCGCATTTATTTTGACCCGCCCTACGATAGCGGACTGTATGAACCTGTTTTACGGGCGATCGCGGAGCTGCAACTGCTTGCCCCCGACGGCGAACTTGCCGTTGAGCATAGCCCCAAGTCACCGCCTGCTGTAGTGCCCGCTGGGCTAATTGTTGGTCGCCAAAAAGTCTATGGCAACACGGCCTTGACGTTTTATTCGCATGGCTAAGACCTTGCTATATTGAGAAAACTGTCGAACAGCACAATTGGCTTATGGCGATTTCCTCTAACTCCTCGGCTTCCTTCTCAATGGAAGATTTTGAAAATGCTCTGGCGCAATATGACTATGAGTTTCAGCGCGGGCAAATTATAACGGGCAAGCCCATCAACTACGATACGAGCGGCGTTTATATTGATATTGGGGCGAAAGCGGCTGCCTTTTTGCCGAGCGAGGAGGCCAGTATTCGCAAAGTCGCAGATCTCAGCGAAATTGTGCCGTTAAATGAAGAACGCGAGTTTCTCATTATTCGTGAGCAAAATGCTGACGGGCAAATTACTCTTTCCCTGCGGCAACTGGCATTTCGCAAAGCCTGGGATGAGCTGTCAGAAGTGCAGGCTGAGGAGCGCAGCTTACAAGTGCGTGTGACAGGTGTAAACAAAGGCGGTGTCACGGTCGATGCCCACGGGCTGCGGGGCTTCATTCCGCGATCGCACCTGACTGAGCGCAACAACCTCGAAGGTTTGGTGGGTCAGTCCTTGAGTGTCACTGTGTTAGAACTCAATCGGGAAAAGAAAAAGCTCGTTCTCTCCAATCGGTTGGCAACTCGCTCTGAGTCTGTCAGCCAGTTTGAGTTGGGGCAATTGGTTGAAGGGACAGTATCGGGCATTAAACCCTTTGGTGTGTTTGTCGAGTTAGATGGCAACGCAACGGGCTTGTTGCACATCAACCAGATCAGCAAAAACTATGTCGAATCGTTGGAAAAGGTGTTTCACATCGGCCAATCGGTCAAGGCGCTAGTGGCTGACATCGACTCTAGCAAAGGCCGAATTGCCCTCTCGATCAAAGTGCTGGAGCGCTACCCCGGTGAAAACCTGGAACAACTGGATCAGGTGATGGCAGAAGCGGGTGATCGTTATGAGAAAGCCAAGAAAAACCTAACCAGAGACTAACCCACCTCTAGCGTGGCACTCAGGCAAAATTGTTGAGCCAGGCCAGCCACCCGACCCGCAATTCTCGCCCCCTAACCAACCAAAGGTAGCTGTATGCAGATCTGGGAACTTGACTACTACTCGCGCCCAATTTTGGACGAAAACGGCAAAAAAGTGTGGGAATTGCTGCTCTGCCAGAGTCCGCTCCGGTTTGACGATGAGCCAACTGATTTGTTTCGCTATGCCGAATATTGTCCCCATAGCCAGGTCAACTCGCTCTGGCTCAAAGCCGCAATGGAACGAGCGATCGCCCAGGCTCCCCAGCCACCCGATAAGATTCGCTTCTTTCGGCAAGCAATGACTAACATGATTACCAAAGCCTGCGATGATTTGACGATTCCGTCGCAGTTGAGTCGGCGCACTCCGGCGTTAAATCAGTGGTTACAGCAGCGACAGACTGAGGTTTACCCACAAGAACCGGGCTATCAAGCTGGGAGCAACCCAACTGTTTCGTTTCCGGAGACGCCTGCACAGTCGTTACCTGATGCTCTGGTGGGTGAGAAGTGGCAGTTTGTCAGTCTAGAGGCGGCTGCCTTTAACGAAATGGGCGATTGGGCAATTACATTTGGTGAGTCGTTTCCCTTGAGTTTGGCAGGTCTAGAGCCGAATGCGTTGGTGCCGGGGTTGCTGATCTTCTCGACCCGCGCCGTGCCCCTGGCTGCCTGGATGTCAGGTTTGGAGTTGTCGAGTGTCAGTTTTAGCGAAGGTCAGCCTGCCCGGTTGCTGTTGGAAACAGGCGTGAGCGATCGCTGGATCCTGGCTAGCCTGTCAAAACCTGAACTGCAAGCAGAAGCGCGACAGTTTGAGGCAGCCAAACAGAAGGCCAATGGGGTACATTTTGTAGCGGTACAGATAAACCCTGAAGCAGAAGCATTTGCGGGTTTTTGGTTATTACCGGGGATCAATTTGGCGTAAAGTGGGTCTAAGTAATTAGCTACATGTCGTCGCCTATTCTCCACTAAAAGAAAGATGACTTTGAGTCATGCTTTTGAAGCGGGCTGAAGCACTGTTGGGCAAACTTGTCTGACTGGGAGTGGTAGCCACGTAAATATCATCAGGGAATAGGGGCAATCGAGAAAAAGGTTTGCTCCGGGGGGATATGGGTTCGGATAGTTTGCACGATGAGGCGTTAGCCGCGCAGCTGCTTGAGCTGTCGGCACGAGCGGGGGCTGAAGCCGCAGAGGTGTTTCAGTCGCGATCGCAGTCGCGTCCCGTTTTTTTTGAAGCGAATCGCCTTAAACAACTAGAAAGCGCGCAAGCAGAGGGCATTGCTTTACGGCTTTGGCGAGATGGTCGCCCTGGGTTGGCAGTTGCTTACGGAGCGGTCGAACCACAGGCTCTGGTTGATCGCGCCCTGGCTCTGAGTGACCTGAATGATGCAGAGACAATTGAGCTAGCCGATGCCAATCGTTTGTTTTACCCGGATCTGGGTGAAGCGGTTGCGGTCGAAACCCTGGTTGAGTGGGGCAGAGAAGCGATCGCGCAGATCCGCGATTCCTATTCAGAAGTGCTTTGTACCGCTGAATGGGAGTGTGAAGCCGAGACGACTCGTTTAACTAATTCCAACGGTCTAGACTGCGGTTATACCGATACGACGTTGAGTTGTTATGTTTCGGCGGAGTGGGTGCGAGGGGATGATTTTCTCTATGTTGCAGACGGTCAGACCGAGCGCAGCCATTTAGATTATCGGGCGATCGCCCAACAGATTTTGCAGCGCATTGACTGGGCTGCGGATAATGTCTCACCTCCTACGGGGCGAGTTCCCATCCTCTTCACCTCAAAGGCTGCTGATATGCTGTGGGGCACGGTGCAAGCGGCATTGAATGGCAAACAAGTGCTAGAAGGGGCTTCTCCCTGGAGCGATCGGCTCAATGAGCTAGTCACCTCAACCGCCATCACGCTCTTGCAAGAGCCTGCAACAGGCCCCTATAGCTGTCCTTTTGACGATGAAGGGACACCCACTCGACCGATCACATTTATTGAGCAAGGGGTACTCAAGCTTTTCTATACCGATCGCACGACGGGGCGCACGCTGGGTAGCGGCACAACGGGCAATGGCTTTCGGGCGGGCTTAGGCAGTTATCCGACACCGGGATTGTTTAACTGCTTGGTTCAACCGGGTGACAGGTCTTTTGCAGAGTTGATTACTACCCTGGATGACGGACTGATCCTCGATCAAATGCTCGGTGGTGGGGCTGGTATTTCGGGTGATTTCTCGATTAATGTCGATTTGGGTTATCGCGTTAAGAATGGGCAAATTGTCGGACGCGTGAAAGACACAATGATTTCTGGCAATGTCTACACTGCCTTAAAGCAGCTCGTTGCACTTGGCAGCGACGCCGATTGGAATGGCTCTTGCTACACCCCTTCGCTGATTGTGGAGGGACTGTCTGTGACGGGGCGCGGAGAGTAACCCAGCTGGAGGATTCTGCGAGAGTTAAGACAGGGCTAAGATAAAAGCTCTTTTTTGCTACAGCAATCTTATCGGGATTGTGAAAAGATTCTTTTCGGAAATCTTTTTACAGTACCTCTCCCATTTCATAAATGATCTGGGACTGCTATATTGCCTAAACCGGGTAGCTAGAGAGTCTGATGTTTTAGCCTGTAGTTATGACGCGCCTACCTTCGAAAGCTTCTAAAGCAGTTGATATGCCAGAGTCAGAAATGGCTGTGGTAAGTGACTGCTTAAAATTAGGTGAGTACGCTTACAAAATTATTGATACTCAGTATCACAACATTGTTCGGCGTGAGAAAAAGGTGCTGGATGATCACGACCCGGAACATTTGCACAGTATGCGGGTTTCAACCCGACGTTTACGTACAGCCCTTCAGGTGTTCGCACCTGCGATCGATCTCCCGAAAACTGCAAACCAGCGCCGCATCCGGGCGATCGCTCGCGTGCTGGGGGTACTGCGTGATTTAGATGTGCAGTTGGCTGATCTAGAAAATGCCTATCGGCCGCGCTTACCAGAGAACGAGCAAGCCGCGCTGGATGAGGTGATTCATGCCCTCAAACATGAGCGAAAAGGGGCATTTGCGGCAATGAGCGATTTTCTGCAGCGATCGCGCTATCACGACTTAAAAGATGCTTACGAGACATGGCTCAAATGTCCTCGCTATCAGCCGTTAGCAGCCCTACCCCTAGATGTTGTGATGCCTGATTTACTCAGTCCTTTATTGGCTCACTTGCTGTTGCATCCAGCCTGGTTAATTGGCGAGGTCGAGAACCTTGACTCTGCGGAAACGCTGCACGACCTCCGAAAAGTTTGCAAGCATGTGCGCTATCAGGCCGAGTTCTTTTCAGATTTTTATAACCCCAGCTTTAAGCGATGGGTGGCTGAAGTTCGCGACATTCAGGATGTGTTGGGCAAGCTACAAGACACCCAAGTATTGCAAGAGTTATTAGCCAAGTACCTACCAAAGCGTGCGAAGCTACCAACCCTGCAACAAGTGATTGCGGAAAGTCAGACAACCGCGATCGCCCAATGGAAAGAGCATCGCCCTAAGTATCTCAAAGCCGGCTACCGCAGTGATTTACGCCAGCTTTTAGCCAGTCCAGCTATTTGAGAATCGTAAATAGGGTAGGTGAAATGAATGCTAGCTACGGGCCGCTTTGTCAGGCTTGTAGTCATCTATGAGAAAGCCAGTCGGAGCCGCTCAGCTTTAAGCTGGGTTTACCCAAGCTTTACCCAGAAATAATTTTCTCTGGACGGGTTATTTCTTAGGATCAGGTAAAGAGTAAAACGGGCGTGTGCTTCACCGACTGGCCTGAACTAAGCCACTGCAACACTAAGCTAAAGCTTATTTGCTCACTGGTACAAGCGTCTTGGCTCCTGTCCTATCACAAAGAGTTGTCTTTACAATCTATACCAGGATTGATGCAACTTTTTTGTAAACTGGGCACTCTAGCAAAGGGTTCAAACCCAATGATTTCAGCCTGTTGCGCTAATTTCAAAATGAGTTGCAATTTTTGCATTCTGTAGTGGACAGATCGCTGAAATATGTTTATCAAGAAAGTATTTCGACTATCAATTGGGGGAAAACTATGAAATCTGAAAAGGCTAAAAAAGAAATACAGATACTCGATCCAGCAAATAATGCAACTGGCTTTAATTTTGAGCAGTGGGCACAACAAGTTCGGCCTCTGCTGTTGGCTTCGTTGCAAAAGCGTGGTTCTCGTTAAGCTTTACCCATTTGCCCATTACACCATGAGTCAGCCTGAATGAATCTGAATTGTCTGACAGATGAAAGAAAGGCAAGAGACGCAACATTAGACAATAAAGGCAGAAAGAAGGATCCTCTTTCTGCCTTTTGTTTTACAGAAAGGACGCCACTGTAGCAGCACGCGTTGAGTTTAGAAGATTAAACAAATAGTTCACCAAAAGAACTTTGCAGGTCGATAATGACTGAGCCATTGGTCATTGGTCATCTCTAACCTTGAAAAGCTGGCTTGGCAGATTACAAGCTCTAAAGTAACAAGGGGCTTAAGCCCCTGGCTCTTACCTTGGTGCGCAGGGCGATAAGTCTGAATCCCCCTTCTCTGCACCAGAATGCTGACAAGCTTAACTTTAAGGATTGGCTTGTGATTCGATTAGCAAGGGCAATGTTTCGCGTCTGGTTTACGCTTAAATAGTTGAAGCCCTTTAACCGAGTGCTTCTGTGCCTGAGTCTAATCCAACTCCTTCAAAACCCAACGATCGCGCGGTGCGTTCACTCATCAACATCGCTGCCATTGTTGCGGTTGCTACCCTGATTAGTAAAGTGTTCGGCTTAGTCCGCCAGCAGGCGATCGCGGCTGCTTTTGGGGCTGGCCCAGCTTTTGGGGCTTACAGCTTTGCCTACGTCGTGCCGGGTTTTTTGTTGATTTTGCTGGGTGGCATCAACGGCCCATTTCACAGTGCGATCGTGAGTGTGCTAGCCAAGCGCAAACGTGAAGAAGCCGCTCCTATTCTTGAGACGATCTCAACACTGGTTGTTGGGATCTTGCTGCTCGTTACGGTGTTGCTCATTTTCTACGCTGAACCTGTGACGCGCATTATTGCGCCAGGTTTGTTTGCAACTGAGGCTCAGATTCGAGCAAGTGGAAGCGTTCCAGCTGATCAGGTTGCGCAGACGTTTCAGATGCTCCAGCTTACGAAAGATGTTGCGATTCAGCAATTTCGAATTATGGCCCCCATGGCGGTGTTAGCCGGGTTAATTGGCATTGGGTTTGGGGCGCTGAATGCGGCTGACTATTACTGGCTACCGTCGATTAGCCCGATCTTCTCAAGCGTAACCGTACTCATTGGCATTGGGGGTCTAGCGTTTTACCTGGGCGATAAAACTGGCTTGCCAGAGTATGCTGCCTTGGGTGGGGCCGTGTTGGCCTGGTCAACCCTGGCGGGCGCTGTCTTGCAGTGGTTAGTGCAATTGCCAGTGCAGTGGAAGGCGGGGCTGGGTGGTTTTCGGCCACGCTTCAATTTTCGCCAACCAGAGGTGCAAGAAGTCCTCAGAATTATGGGGCCAGCCACCTTTTCCTCTGGCATGATGCAAATTAACGTCTGGACAGATTTATTTTTTGCATCGTTTATTCCCAATGCTGCGGCGGCGGTGTCAGCCATGAGTTACGCCGGGTTGCTGGTGCAAACTCCGGTGGGCATTCTCTCAAATATGATTTTGGTGCCACTGATGCCGCTATTTGCGCGGTTGTCTGCCCCTGAGCATTGGGATGAGCTAAAGCTACGGATCCGCCAGGGCTTGTTAACAACGGCGGTGGTGATGTTGCCGATTAGCGCGCTGATGATTGTGCTGGCAGTACCGATTTCGCGGGCAGTTTACGAACGCTACGCCTTTCGTCCAGAAGACTCCTATTTGACTGCATCGGTGCTGGTTGCCTACTCGATCGGCATGTTTGTCTACCTGGGGCGTGATATTGTTGTGCGAGTCTTCTACGGCCTGGGTGACGCGACGACTCCCTTTCGCAACAGCATCTTCAACATTTTCTTAAATGCCTTTTTTGACTTTTTATTAGTCAAACCCTTTGGCGCACCGGGAATTGTGCTGGCAACAGTCAGCGTGAATATTTTCTCAATGGTTGTGCTGTTGTTCGTGTTGAACCGACGGCTGAATGGCTTGCCCCTGTTAGAGTGGACAAGACCTGTGCTGGGTCTGGCGATCGCCAGTGTGATTGCTGGGTTTGCTAGCTGGGGCACGTTTAGTCTGGCCGAAAGTTGGCTTGGCTCACGCGGTTTGCTGGTATTGTTGTTAGAGTTACTGGTGGCAAGTGCTGTGGGCATGGGGGTTTACGTAGTGCTAGCCCTGCAACTAAAACTGCCGGAGTTCAATATGTTTGTTGTGCGCCTGCGGCAAAAGATTTTGCGGCGCTAGGGCTAGTGGTCTGCAAAGTGCTTTGGGTGAATTACTAGGCTTTGGGATGAGGGGCAATCCCTTTAGTTTCGTCGATCGCCCCCAACGTTCTCAAGTTGGCTTTTTGCGCTTCGGTTAACCCTAAAACTCCGGCAATATTCATCCCTTCGTAGGGGCGATCGGCGCGTAAGGTTTGGCGGCAGGTCTCGGTTTCAACGTCCCACAGGCGAATGGTTTCGTCCCGGCTACCGCTTGCCAGCTCCTTGCCATCGGGACTAAACGCCACAGCCCGTACCCAACCTGTGTGCCCGTTGAGGATTTTGACTCGTTTTCCGGTTGCAATTTCCCAAATACCAATTGAGGTGTTTTCACTGCCACAAGCTAGCAAAGTACCTTCTGGGTTGAAGGCCAGCGATCGCACCCGCCCATTATGTTCTTTCAACGTGCGAACACAGGTGCCTGTCTTGACATCCCAAAGTTTGACAGTGAGATCGCCACTGCTGCTGGCGAGTAAGTTTCCCGCTGGGTTAAAGGCAACGGATCGCACCCAGTTTTCGTGCTCTGACAAAACTTGAAGACATTGGCGCGTGTTCACATCCCACAGGCGAATTTGGGTGTCACTGCTGCCACTCGCTAGCAACTGCCCATCAGGACTAAACGCCACACTCCAAACCCAGTCTTCATGGCCTTTCAGCACGTCTATACACTGGCGCTTAGTGACATCCCACAATCGCACAGTTTTGTCATCACTGCCACTCGCAAGCTGCTTTCCATCAGGGCTGAACGCGATCGCTCGGATCCAGTTGTCATGTCCTGACAGTGACCCAGTCAAACACCCGTTTTCAACCTGCCAGAGCCGAATAGTCTGGTCATCACTGCCACTTGCGAGGAGACTGCCCCCCGGTTGAAACGCGATCGCCCAAACCCGCCCCGCATGGCCTGATAGGGAGTACATTGGCTGTCCGGTGGTTGTATTCCACAGATGCACCATCTGGTCGTCGCTGCCACACGCCAAAATCTGGTCTTTGCCCTTTACATAGGGGGCAAAAGCAACCGAGCGAATGCTTTGAGTGCAGCCCTGCAACGTTTGAATACACTGAATTTTGGCATCCACGTCGCGCACATCCCAGAGGCGAATGGTTTGGTCATCGCTGCCACTTGCCAATGCTTGAATCGGCTGCCCATTGCTACTTTCAAAGGATGTGAAGGCTACCGACCAGACCCGACTTGTGTGTTCATCTAAGATTTGTAGTGGTTTCCCATCGCTGACCCGCCAGAGCCGCACTGTGCGATCATCGCTGCCGCTTGCTAAGAACTGCCCATCGAGACTAAAAGCTACTGACCAGACGCGATCGCCATGCCCCTCTAACGTTCGCAAGCAAACTCCTGTTTGGGCATCCCAGAGTCTGATCGTGCGATCGCTGCTACAACTGGCAATCAGGCTTCCATCCGGACTAAAAGCCACCGAGCGCACTTGCCGAGTGTGTCCGTTCAAAACATTAATCTTCTCTTTCTTCGCAACGTCCCACAAAATGATGGTTTTGTCACTGCTGCAACTCACGAGGATTTGCCCATCCGGGCTAAAAGCCACCGAGCGAATCGTTCCTTCTGATACCGGCAGACGATGACAAGTGCCAGGGTCTAAGTCCCAGAGGCACAGAGTTTTATCGCCACTACTGGCAACCATCTGCCCATCAGGCCGAAAAGCCACCGATCGCACAATTGAGTCTTGCCCTGGAAGGACTTTGACGCACTCACGCGAGGCTACATCCCATAGACGAATAGTGTGATCTTCGCTACCACTGACTAACTGGGTGCCATCGGCACTAAACGCCACCGAGCGCACCCAAGCTGTGTGTCCATGTAGTGTCGCGAGTTGCTCGTTTTCAGCAGTCTGCCACAACCGAATTTCGCTTTTGGTGTCTCCGGTCGCAAGCAACTTGCCATCCGAACTAAAAGCCACTGAGAGAATGCTGCCAAATGTTTCGGTAAAGACCGATTTTGCCAGATTAGAGTGGGCAAAACTAATATTGTGGAGATTTCGCCCCCGCAAATAAGCTTGCCAAATTGTTAAGTGCGAAAAATCCCAACCGCTTAAATCAATTTGAAGTTCCTGTAATAAATTGAGAATATTACCACCCGAATACCCTGTTGAAATTGGGGGTTTATTCCGAAAAAGATTGAGAATTTGTTTGAGGTAATCTGCAATTACAGATTTACTGCCTAACACATGAATTAAGCGTTCTTTCAAAGGGGTTAAGACTAAGCGAACTTGAGAGTCACGAACGTGATCTTTTGCCTGTGCTTTTAATAACGTATGGGTTTTTAATAAACCCGTTTCAGTAATTGGATTTGATGGGTTTAAGGTTGTACCGGATGCAGAGTAACTCGATGAATCAAACCCTTCTAAGGCAGACGATCGCTCAATGTAGTGAAGAATTTCGCGGTAAATTGCCTCAACAAAACGTTGCAGAATGTAGTCTTGAACGACAGGATGAATGGAGAAAAGCCCCAGTTTCTTATCAATTAGCGATCTCTGGGCGAGCGATTCTAACGCATCAACTAGCGTTGTTGGCGAAATGATTGGCGGGTAAAGATCAGAGAGAAGCTCCTTCACTGACAACTCTTCGCCCAGGTTAATGGCTAACCAATACATAATCGATTTCTCTAGTTGAGGTAATCGATTAAATTGCTCATCTAATAAATTACGAATACTGCCAAAACTAATCCAACTTTGCTCTAGAAACTTGGCAATGTTTCCTTCAAATAACTCATGAATGGTTGTTGAAACAATCTTGAGCGCGAGTGGATTGCCGATATAACGGTTAATTAGCTTGCGTTGATCTTGTAAACTGCCGACTAACCCTTTTGAGTCGAGTAACGTCGAGCATTCGGCTTCAGTTAAACCCTTTAATGCAAGCGATCGAATGGGTGAGGTTTCCCCTTCTTGTTTAGTAATTTCTTTGGGCTTTTCGCGGCTGGTTAATAATAAGCAACTTTTGTGAGGAGCTTCGCCCATGCGACCCACGCCGACCCATTCGAGTAGCTGAATGTAGTCAAGATATTGTTCTTGAAATTGCCCCGTTGGTACATCTGCCTGCAGCATCGTGTCTAAGTTGTCAAGCACAATTAGACAGCGTTGCTGCCGCATCATCTCAACGAGTAGGGCTAAACGATCTTCTAGAGAACTAGGGAGGGGGGCATCAGGTTGAACCGCAGCGGCATGAAGCAAGTCTTCGAGCAAATTCATTAAGGGTTGCCCAGGTTGCAACGTCCGCCAGATTACGCAATCAAATTTGTTTTTAGTATCGCTGGCAATATCATCAGCTAACTTAAGCGCAAGTGTTGTTTTGCCGATACCACCCATCCCCAGCAGCAAAATCAAGCGGCAGCGATCTTCTAAAATCCAGCGTTTAAGTTTATATAACTCCGCCTCACGTCCATGAAACTCAAGTGCTTTATCGATCGCCGACCCCCAATCGCGCAGGGGATAGTTTGTCGGCTTTTCAGCAGTGAGGAGCTTTCTTAAAGTCGCTAACTTGCCGGGGCCATTTCCTTGAATCTTGAACTTTTTATAGACTTCACCAAGCCGCTTGCGAACCGCGACCTCACTGATGCTGAGGGTTTTGGCGATCGCGGCGGTTGGTTGGCCTTTGAGGGCGATCGCAATTACATCAAGTTCAGAATCAGAAACTTCATACTCAACCTTAAGCCGTTCAACCAGAGCCGATGTCAGTTCTGTCATTGCCATAGAACCTGCACTCACACAAAACACACTTATCAAAACATTGTGTCAGAAGTGAGATGTTGATCTATCGCATTAACGTGTGCGAAGCCAGCATCACACCCTCAGTTTTTTCGTAACACAGGCTACTAGAATATTCTGGCGATCGATATTGCACCTTTGGCATTCCGCGAGTTTACCTCACATTTTTGGAACTGCACTGTAGTGATCACCCCATATTTATCAAAAACTTACTTGACACATTGCTTGCTTGATATATACTTCATTGTATTATATGTGAGATATGTGAGGAGCTTGTCGCAGCAATTCTCATTTTGAAACATTTGTACTGAAGTCAGAGCCTCTAAAGGCTTGTGCGCTCAATTTTATGAACGGCAGAATGGGTATTCCAGCCATTGATAGCTGTTCAAAATGAATATTTTTGTGAGAATTATTCTCATACTGAGAATTGCTGAGCTTGTCGGTTAAGTTTATTTACCTGTTACTCTGCAAGAGTTGCCTAAATTTTAAAGAAAGGCAATCTAATCAAGACGAAAACTTCTTTGAGGGTTTACCTATGCCCCCTAACTCTAACGTCGAATCCGAGGCCAAAATCACCACACTTTTTTCTCACATCCATTACTTGTTGCTTCAATCATGGAATGAGACAGGCTACGGGCAGATCATAATTGATAGCCAGCGTGGCCGTCGTGGCAAGATTCAGGTCATTATCAGAGGCTCAACCCATTACTCCTGCACGATCACCGATGAGGATGTGCAGCAGATGATGCAGGAGTTTGAGAAATTGCGCTGTTGCCTCAATGGCAACACTCCACCTGTAAAGTAGGCCGCTAGTGACACAATTTAACTTCTACTGTGGTTCTGATGAGTGTGATTCTCACAAGCCGGAGACAGGGTTCTATAACCGCTTCTCCGGCTTTGTTGTTTAAGTCGATCGCGGTTATGAAGCGACCAGCGACGACACAAGCTTGTTCACCACACTTCACTTAGGAGGAAGATATGCCTCACATGAACTGCGATCGCGATTGTGACCGCTGTCCGTTTGTGGTCGATCCAAACGACCCCCAACGATATGCCTGCCTCAAATGTGGCAAAGAGTATTCGTTTGAACCCAACGATTGGTTTGGGGCTGTGGTGATAGTGTTACTGGTAGTGTTACTCACCTACACGTTGTATGGTGAAACGGCTTCCAGACAACAGCGACGACTACGGCGATCGCTGCTGTTCTCAGAAGCGATTGCGCTTACTGAGCCTCAGCATTCACAAACGAGACTTGCTTGCCATTAACAGAAACCAGGCAATCAAGCCGGATCTCAGTGCCGTCTTCGAGCTTCACAAAGTCAGCATGGTTTGAGGCGTAAACATCAGCAATGCGACTGTTAACGGTTGTAGTTTCGCCTGAGTCGGTTTTGTAGACAATCTCACAGGGTTCATGCAGAGTTGCGAGAGATTCTAACTCATCATGAAAGTCACAGGAGACCAGTTGATAGGGATTCATAAGCAACAGGGCTAGAAATGGACAAAAAGTAAAAAGGAACGTGACTGTCACGCTCCTCTCATCCTATCGTTTGCCTCGCAGGGGGTGAATGCCCCAAAGACATAACCCAAATTGCCTACTCCAGCAGCTCGATGTAGAAGTTAACGCTGGTTTCAAAACTCGCGCCAGGATCAAGATAAAGCAGGCGATCGCCTGTATTCATTGCATTACGAGGAGCCGTCCACGGTTCCAAACAATAAAAGTCCTTGCCCTTCAGCGTCCAAAACACCAGGTTGGCGTAGGCGTGGCTAAACTCAAGTTTGAGTCGGGTGCCCTGGTGGCGATCGACAATGGTTGCTGTATTTTGGCTTAACGTCTGAAAGATTAAGTCCAGTTCGTCGCGCTCCAGGTCAAAGTCGCCCTTAAACGGGTGTACTTCCTTTGTCTGCTGGTCTTGAAACTCCTCAGATGGAATCTCAAACTCTAGTTTCTGCTTGTCCTGAACTCCAAAATAGGGGTGAAACCCTAAAGCAAATGGCATGGGGTGATCATCAGAGTGGTTAATGATCGTTTGCTCGGTGGCAAGCAAGTCTTCATGCAGGGTGTAACGAAACAGTAGCTCAAAGTCAAATGGGTAGACCTCGCGCGTTTGCTGGTTACTCTTGAGCCGCAACAAAATGGATGGGCAATCGCCCATGGGCTGCTCAACAACTTGCCAGGGAAGATCACGGGCAAAACCATGCTGCTTTAAGGTATAACTCTGCCCGTTATAGGTATAGGTATTGTCTGGTAGATTGCCGCAAATCGGAAATAGAATGGGATTGCCGCCGCGCACACTCAGGCTGGGGTCAGTAAAACGCTCGTGATCGAGGTAGAAAATATCCTTACCCTGAAATTGCCAACGAGTTAAGATACCGCCGCGAGCAGGAACAATTTCAATCGACGAATTTGGTTCAGTGAGGGACAGCACGTAGGTTTCGTACTGGCGCTGTTCACAGGCGATCGCTCCGGACATGGGCTTTCCTCCTTACCATTGCGGTGCCCCTTGCAATGAAACATCGGGCACCAGATCTGCCCCTACCTTACCAGGTTGTTTCCACTGTTCGGGAGAGGTGTGCCGGGTGCGATCGCTCTGCATCGGTTGAGAAGTGCTTGTTTGGTCTAAATCAGATTTTTCTGGTTCCGACGCGTCTGGTCGATGCGTTAATTCGATATGTGAATTTTGAGGGGGCGTCTCAGTTTCACCATCGGGGGCTGGGGCATTGATAGGTTCTGCTGCAGGTTCGCTAGCTGGAGCTTTATCAGCAGGGGTTTGTGGCTCCTGCGAGGGAGTCTGCATTGACTCGGTGGTGTCATCCTTGGGTTGGGTGAAGGGCAGCTGGAGTCGCCACTTGGGTTTTTCTTCGGGTTTGGGTAACTGCCAGGTGTCAGGATTGCTCTTATTAAAGGGAGTGTGATTGGGTGACGTGATGAAGCCATCTCCACCCGGTTGCGCATTTTCAGTTTCAGGAGACTGGCTTGGTGCTGCTTCGGGTGCTTGCTCGCTTTGACTCTCAGGCGTCGGACTTGGCGTGACAGTCGGTTGCTCAGACGAATTGGGAGTAGTGGGTTCTGGTGCTGGAGTTGACTCTGGTGTCTGTGGTTGCACGAGCTGCGTAGGAGCCGCATTACTCACCTGTCTTTCTAACACGGTTGAGACAGGCATAGGCTGCTCAAATCGGGCAGAAAGTCCGGTTAATCGCTTGAGAATTGCTTCGCCATCGGCAGCAGCTGCAACACGAGCTTGATAATCCCGCACTTGAATCGGCACGAATTCAACTTTCATCTGGCGATCGTTGACGGCAACCTTCAAAACAGCGGTGTCGTAGTTGTCGCGAGAGTTGCCACCAAAAATGAAGTTACCCAGTGAATAGGCGATCGGTCGGCCCTTGTAAATTTCTGCCCCTTGTAGAACATGGGGATGATGCCCCACAACTACGTCAGCGCCTTGATCAATCGTGAAACGAGCAAGTTTGCGTTGCCACTCGGCGGGTTGGCTCGCTTTTTCTTGACCCCAGTGATAGTTGACGATGATCCAATCCACCTCATTTCGAATCGCCTGAATGTCTTCGGCTATTCGCTGTTCGTCAACGGAGTTGGTGCCAGCCTTAGTCGAAGTCGCTGCGTATTCTTCGCCGTAGTAGCCCAAAAAGGCAATCCGTTGACCTTTGACATCAACGACTTTGGGACGACGAGCTTCATTTAAATCGCGACCAGCTCCAATGCGCATGATGCCAGCACTATCGAGTACGTTGAGTGTCTCGGTAAGGCCCGCTTCTTTAAAGTCCATTGAGTGATTGTTGGCCAGGGTCACAATGTCTACTCCTCCGGCCTTCAGCACCTCCACCAGTTTTGGATCAGCCTTAAAGGTAAACCGTTTGTTGGGTTGGTTGAGCGTGGCGCGGGTTAGAGGATTCTCAAGATTGACCATCGCAATATCGGCTTCTCGATAGGCATCAAGCTTGGCAAACGCCCATTCAGGGTCATTGCTAAATCGCCTTTCGTAGTGTTCTGCGAGGGTGACATCTCCCGAAAACATCATCGTTACATCGGGATCACTGGAATTAGAAATGTCGGTGTGCTGCCGAACGGCAACGGTTTCAGCGGCGGCTTTAACTTCAACAGGCCGATCGCCCTGTTGGTTGCCAGCAGTCAGAGCATTACTGTTTTCAACGGGGGATTTGACTGAGCCAAATACGCCACCAACTAGAAACGCTGCTGCTGTAGAACCACTCACCATAATGGTGCGTACGAGTTTTAGGTGCGATCGCTCGCGGGAGGTGCGTTGAATGCGTCGCCGCAAGTTCGTTGATTGGGTTGCAGGTTGCTGCATTGAGCGGCGTAACCGGACTTGTCGATCCCACAAGATTTGGCGATCGCCTGCAAATCTGGCTCTTAATCGCAGAGTCTCGATGCGGGGTGAGCGAATCAACCAGAGCTGGTGGCAGATATAGCGCATGAGGGGATCGCGCCAATGCTCGACCAGTTCAAAATTTTCGGCAGAGGGATACAACTCAAGTAAGACACGCAGGCGTCCGGCTCGATCGCTGCCGACTAAAGCTCTTATTCCATAAGGCATCAATGCCTGGTTGAGCCACCGAGCGATCGTCCGAAAATCTCCCGTTCTCGCTACTGGCTTTGCTTTTGTTGTAGCAAGACTCTCCGAGTAGACCATACTTTAGCCCTTTATGATTCGACGACTCTAAATTGAACAGATGAACTAGAGTCTTCCCCACACTAAAGTGATACTGCAATTTAATCAAACGCGCACACAAATCTTGTGAGAAACAGGAAAACGGCAACCGCCATCAATTAAATATAAGTACGTTTGTGCTAAAAAGTTGGTTGAAAGAGTTGCTGAAATAATACAAAAATACTGTTTTGATGGTGGATTGCGATCGCGCGTGTAGCTCACAGTTCGATCGCCTGATGCAGAAGTTCAAAATATTTTTTCTGTGAAAAATTCTGGCTGTTGCCTGAGACTCTGTTTTGATGAGGATCAAGAGAGATAGTGTTAACCTGTATCTCTGTCAAGCGGCGTAATTCCCTTGAAATGGCTCAACTCCGACTGAGAAGCATCAGCCTGTGACGTTATACTTAAGTTTCTAAGAGTAACTTTTCGTGAAAATCTCTTCTCTAACCGATGCAGCCGACGGACCCCAATAAATTTACTGATAAAGCGTGGGAATCAATTGTACAGGCGCAAGATGTGGTGCGCCGCTATAAGCAGCAGCAGCTAGAGGTTGAGCATTTGCTCGTGAGCCTCCTAGAGCAGCAAGACGGACTGGCACCCAAGCTACTTGTCAAAGCGGGTGTTGATTCGCAACGCTTGTTTCAACAAATTGATGAATTTGCTCGTCGGCAGCCCAAGGTCGTTAATACAGACCAGCTCTATCTGGGGCGACACCTGGATGTGATGCTCGATCGCGCGGAAGAGTTTCGTCAGAGTTGGGGTGACGACTTTATCTCGGTTGAGCACTTTTTACTGGCCTTTGCGACAGACCCCCGTTTGGGTGCGCGGTTGATGCGGGGCTATGAAGTTGATGCCCGCAAGTTAGAGACGGTGATCAAAGAGGTGCGGGGCAGCCAGAAAGTCACGGATCAAAATCCTGAGTCGCGCTACGCTGCTTTAGAGAAGTATGGGCGTGACCTGACCGAGCAGGCCAAAGCGGGCAAGATTGACCCGGTGATTGGGCGCGATGAAGAGATTCGGCGGGTGGTGCAGGTGCTCTCACGGCGGACGAAAAATAATCCTGTATTGATTGGGGAGCCGGGGGTGGGTAAAACCGCGATCGCCGAGGGGTTGGCCCAACGCATCGTGAATGGCGACGTGCCCGAATCACTCAAGAATCGCAAGCTAATTGCCCTAGATATGGGGTCTTTGATTGCCGGAGCTAAGTATCGCGGTGATTTTGAAGACCGACTCCGCTCTGTTTTGAAAGAAGTGATGAATTCCGATGGGCAGATTGTGCTGTTTATCGACGAATTGCACACGGTGATTGGCACTGGCTCGACGCAAGGGGCGATGGATGCCGGAAACTTGCTGAAACCGATGCTGGCACGGGGTGAGTTGCGCTGTATTGGGGCGACCACGCTGGATGAATATCGCAAATATATTGAGAAGGATGCCGCTTTAGAGCGACGCTTTCAACAGGTGTTTGTCGATGAGCCGAGTCCCGAAGACACGATCTCAATCTTGCGGGGCTTGAAAGAGCGCTACGAAGTTCACCATGGGGTCAAAATTACTGATTCGGCGCTGGTGGCTGCGGCGACGCTTTCTTCGCGCTACATCAGTGATCGCTTTTTGCCCGATAAGGCGATCGACCTGGTGGATGAAGCGGCGGCTAAGCTCAAGATGGAGATCACCTCGAAACCAGCTGACCTAGAAGCAATTGATCGTCGCTTGATGCAACTTGAGATGGAGAAGCTCTCGCTCAAGGGTGAAGATCAGTTAGGGGTGCTGACTTCGACACGAGCCTCAAAAGAGCGACTCGATCGCATTGAGCAAGAAATTAAGGATCTGGCTGAGAAGCAAGAGAACCTCAACTCTCAATGGCAGACCGAAAAACAGGTGCTCGACAAGATTAAAAACTTGAAAGAGGAAGAAGACCACCTGCGCGTTCAAATTGAGCAGGCTGAGCGCGACTATGACTTAAACAAAGCGGCGAAACTGCGCTACGAAAGTCTGGAGCGAGTCAGGAGCGATCGCGAAGCGCAAGAAGCAAAACTTCTGGAAATTCAGGCACGTGGTTCGACGTTGCTGCGAGAACAGGTGACTGAGGCTGATATTGCAGAGATTGTTGCCCGTTGGACGGGGATTCCGGTTAATCGTCTGCTAGAGTCTGAGCGGCAAAAGCTGCTACAACTCGAAAGCCATTTGCATGAACGGGTGATTGGTCAGCATGAAGCGGTTGAAGCGGTTGCGGCGGCGATTCGGCGGGCACGAGCGGGGATGAAAGATCCGGCGCGTCCCATTGGTTCGTTTCTGTTTATGGGGCCAACAGGGGTCGGTAAAACGGAGTTGGCGCGCGCCCTGGCGCAATTTCTGTTTGACTCAGATGATGCATTAATCCGGCTGGATATGTCGGAGTACATGGAGAAGCATTCGGTAGCTCGTTTGGTGGGGGCACCTCCGGGCTATGTTGGCTATGAAGAAGGGGGCCAGTTAACCGAAGCTGTGCGCCGGAAGCCTTACTCGGTGGTGCTGCTGGATGAGGTTGAGAAAGCCCATGCAGATGTGTTTAATATCCTGCTGCAAGTGCTGGATGATGGTCGCATTACCGATTCACAAGGACGCACCGTTGACTTTCGGAATACGGTGATTGTGATGACCAGTAACATTGGCAGCGATCACATTCTGGATATTTCAGGAGATGATACACGCTACGAAGAAATGCGGACACGGGTGATGGAGGCATTACGCAAACACTTCCGACCTGAGTTTCTCAACCGCATTGACGACACCATTCTCTTCCACGCATTAGGACGGGGTGAATTGAGTGAAATTGTTGGTCTGCAAATTCTGCGGATCGAAGCGTTACTGGCTGACCAAAAGCTGAAGCTAGAGATTACCCCTGCTGCCCGCAACCATATTGCTGAAATTGGCTATGACCCAACTTATGGGGCACGTCCATTAAAGCGGGCGATTCAACGAGAACTGCAAAACCCGATCGCCACCAAGATCTTAGAAAACACCTTCCTTGAAGGCGACACGATTCTGATTGATCTGGTGGATGAGCAACTGGAGTTTCGTAAGAAGGTTGCGCCAACTAACCAACCAACGGCGATCGCATCGTAACGACTAAAATCACTTGTTTCATTGATGGGCAGGGGCGATCGTCCTTTGCCCATTTTGTTGATCGCTATGGCTATGTCCAACGTGGTTTCGCATGGGCGATTAGTTGAACAAGGTGACCAGACCGCTTATCTAGACCTAACTCTCAATTAGCTTGAATGCTGATTGTTGGGACGGGTTAAGCGGGGAAAGGTTAGAAGATACCAAAGTAGAGGAGTAAAACTTACTTCTACGCACCTTGAATTGATAGTGTGAATCAACTGAATTTGCTCTGAAATTTGGCAGCAAAATGGCTTAGTTTTTGACTGTTTGATCAAACGGCTAAAATTATCTCCTGCTGGAGTTCTATCGGCTGCTATCTATGCTGTTTAGGGTGTTATTAATATAAGTTTACAGGGGAACACTAGGGCGAGACATCGAACTAGGAAGATATGGCAGCTACCCAAGCAATTCAACTGAGCGGTTATCAAGTTCTCAAGCGAATTTACTCCAGCACTAAAACCCATATTTATCGGGCAGAGCGAGAAACGGATCGGCAGCCTGTCATTATCAAACTTTTGCAAAATGAGTATCCTAGCTTTACTGAGTTAGCGCAATTTCGCAACCAGTATACGATCGCCAAAAATCTTGATCTCCCTGAAGTCATTCAGACCTATAGCCTAGAACCTCATGGCAATGGCTATGCCTTAGTGATGGAAGACTTCGGTGGTGTTTCACTCAAAGCGTTGTTAGCGCAGTGGCAAGCTCAGGATTTATTGGGCACACCAAAGCACCTGAAAGCATTTTTCGACATTGCTGTTCAGGTCGCCTCTGGGTTGAATGGCTTATATCGCAACCGCATCATTCACAAAGATATTAAGCCTGACAACATTCTGATTCATCTTGAAACTCAGCAGGTAAAGCTGATTGACTTTAGTATTGCCTCGTTGCTGCCGAGAGAGGCCCACACCCCTGCCAGCCCAACGGTACTTGAAGGCACACTGGCCTACCTGTCGCCTGAGCAAACGGGTCGGATGAATCGCACCGTTGATTACCGTACCGATTTTTACTCGTTGGGTGTCACGTTCTACGAGTTGTTAACAGGCCGTTTGCCGTTTCAATCAGAGGATTCGATTGAGCTAATTCACTGCCATTTAGCAAAGCAGCCCCCGGCCATTGAGAGCTTAAATCCAGCAATTCCGACTACTTTGGCTGAAATTGTCAACAAATTGATGGCCAAAAATGCTGAGGATCGCTATCAAAGCGCATTAGGTCTGAAATATGACCTGGAGCGATGTCAGCAAAAGCTAGCAACCACAGGGGAGATCGCCCCGTTTGCGCTGGGTTGTCGGGATGTTTCCGATCGCTTCACGATTTCTGAAAAGCTCTATGGTCGGCAAGTGGATGTAGAGGCGTTGCTGGCAGCTTACGATCGCATTGCCCAGGGGCGTTCTGAGGCGCTGTTAGTAGCGGGTTTTTCGGGTATTGGCAAGACCGCAATTATCAATGAGGTGCATAAGCCGATCGCTCAGGGCACCCGCTACGCCCATGCAAAGCAAAGGGGCTACTTTATCAAGGGAAAGTTTGACCAGTTTCAGCGAAATGTACCTTTGTCGGCTATTGTGCAGGCGTTTCGCGATTTGATTGGGCAACTGTTAAAAGAGAGCCAGGCTCAAATTGACTGCTGGAAGCTCAAGTTATTAGACGCAGTCGGTGAAAATGGTCAGATTGTAATCGACGTGATTCCTGAAGTTGAGCTGTTGATTGGGAAGCAGTCACCCGTCGCTCCGCTCGATGCGATCGCCACCCAAAATCGGTTGCTCTGGGTCTTCCAAAAATTTATCCAGGTATTTCCGAGTGCGACGCATCCCCTGGTCATTTTTCTAGATGATCTCCAGTGGGCTGATTCGGCTTCGCTCAATCTGATTCAATCGCTCATGAGTGAGTCAGACATGCGTTATTTACTGCTGCTTGGTGCCTACCGTGATAACGAAGTGACTTCGGTGCATCCCTTAATGCAGACCTTAAGCGAGATTCAAGCGGCCAACACGGTTGTCAACACGATTACTCTGGCACCGCTTAGCCTGCAGGATTTGAATGCGCTGGTTGCTGATACCCTCCACTGCTCAACCGAAACGGCGTATCCCCTCACTCAGCTCATCTTCACAAAAACAAAGGGAAATCCGTTTTTCAGTAATCAGTTTCTTAAAACGCTGCATGAAAGCGAGCTAATTACCTTTGACTTCGACGCCGGGATCTGGCAGTGGGATATGGCTCAGGTGCAAGCCCTTTCCCTCACGGATGATGTGGTCGAGTTCATGGCGGCTCAGCTTCAGAAATTGCCAGAGTCAACGCAAGACATGCTCAAGTTGGCGGCGTGTATTGGCAACCAGTTTGATTTGAAGACGTTAGCAACGGTGTCTTCGCAATCCCCTACTGAAACAGCCAACCAACTCTGGGAAGCGTTGCAATCGGGGCTTATCTTACCAGGCAGCTCAGGCTATCACCTCTTTCAATCGGATCCGGCAGCTCCTGAAACCATTGCCTCAAAAGAGCATACTGAATGGGTGACAACGGGGGCAGGCAGCCCAACGATCGCCTATCAATTCTTGCATGACCGAGTTCAGCAAGCGGCGTATTTGTTGATTCCAGATGCTCAAAAAGCCCTGACCCATCTCAAGATTGGGCGGCTGTTGTTGAAAAAAACATCGCCTCAAGAACGGGAAGAGAAGATTTTTGAAATTGTTAATCAACTGAACTATGGCGTTGCGCTGATTGAGCAACCAGCCGAGCGCAATGAACTGGCACACCTTAACTTGATTGCCGCTCAAAAGGCGATCGCGACGACCGCTTACACGATGGCGGCTACCTATGCTACAACGGGCATTCAACTTCTCCCTGGCAATGCTTGGCAACGGCAATATGTGCTGACTCTCGCTTTGCATGAAGCGGCTGTCACAGCTACGGGTCTGTGTGGCGATTTTGAGCAGATGGAGCAATGCACCGAAACGCTCCTGCAACACGCCCAAAACCCATTGGATTGTGTGCGCGCCTATGAGACAAAAATTCAAGCCTACACATCGCAAAATCGTTTGTTAGACGCGATCGCGATCGCGCGTCAGGCTTTAGAGTTGTTTGGCATTCATATTTCTGACGCTCCGCAGCAATCAGAAGTGCAGCACGCTTTTCAAGAGACGGCAAATCACCTGGTCGGAAAGTCAACTGAGGATTTGCTCAACTTGCCGCTGATGACTGATGCTAAGCAGTTGGCGATCGTGCGGTTGGCTTCCAGCATGGTTCCTCCGGCGTTTATTGCGGCTCCCCAACTGTTGCCGCTCGTTGTGTTGCTGCAAGTCAACCTGATGGCTCAAGCTGGAAACACTCCTCTGTCAGCCTTTGTCTATGCCAATTACAGCTTGCTGCTCAGCAGTGCCTTGCAGGATGTAGAAGCCGCCGATCGCTTTGGTAAGCTAGCCCTCAACCTGGCGAAAAAATTTAACTCTGAAGAAATTAAAGTTAGAACTTACTATGTTCTGGGAGCCTTTATCGTTCACGGTAAAGCACATATTCATGAGACATTGCCGCTGTTGCTTGAAAGTTATCAAAGCGGTCTAGAAACAGGTAATTTAGAGTTTGTTGGTTACTCAGCGAAAGAGATCTGTAATCACTCTTACTTGATTGGTCAAAATTTGATCAGTCTTGAGGAGAAGATGCATGCTTACACGCATGTTCTGGCCAGTCTCAAGCAAACGACCTGTTTAACCTACTGCCAGCTTTATTGGCAGGCAACTCTAAATTTGTTAGGCAAAGCTGAGAACCCCCTTAACTTATCAGGGGAGGCGATGCAAGAGGAGACGATGCTGCCGCTGCTGCAGGCTGCCAATGATATGAGCGGACTGCACTACTTCTACTTGCACAAACTGATTCTGGCCTACCTGTTTGAGGATTATCAAGCCGCGATCGCCCAGGCAACCACGGCTCAGCAATACCTGTCGGGTGGTAATGGCTTTATTACCCTGCCAACGTTCTATTTTTACGACTCGTTGTCAGCGCTTGCGGTGATACCAGACCATCTGGCGGATCGGGAGATACTCCTGGCAAGAGTGGCATCTAACCAGGCGCAATTGCAACGCTGGGCCGACAACGCCCCGATGAATTATCGCCATAAATATGACCTGGTTGAAGCCGAGCGCCACCGGATTATGGGGGATTTTATCACCGCCATGGAGTATTACGATCTCGCTCTTTCTCTGGCCAGAGAGAACGAGTACCTCAATGATGAAGCGTTGACCAACGAGCTAACCTCAAAGTTCTACCTGCAATGGGGCAAAGACACCGTTGCTCAGGCGTACTTGACAAGTGCTTACCAGGCTTATGAGCGCTGGGGCGCAAAAGCGAAGCTGAAAGTGCTGGAACAAAACTATCCAGAGTTATTGATGCCTGTGATCAAGCAAAAACTGCCAAAAGCGATCGAGCGCTTGGTAGAACCACTGCCCATGTACGTGGAGGCTACTCAAAATCAAAAGACAACCACGCACTCCAGTAGCATTTCAGAATCGCTTGATTTAGCGACGGTGCTAAAAGCGACGCAGGTATTGTCAGGCGAGATTCAGCTTGAGAAGTTGCTGACTCGGTTGATGCAGGTTGTGCTTGAGAATGCGGGGGCGCAAACGGGTGCTTTGATGCTGTTTCACGAAGAGGAATTGGTGATTCAGGCTCAGGCAACACGAACTCACACTGAAGTAGGCCAGGAGGCGATCCAAACCACTTCGCTACAGGCCATACCAGTCCATACCAGTCCGGCAGTACCGATTACCTTGATTAACTATGTGTCACGGACTCAAAAAACATTAGTGATTGATGACGCGACGACTGAGACTCACTTTGCTGATGACCCTTATTTGAGTCAACATCAACCAAAGTCCGTTTTGTGTACGCCGTTGCGACGACAGGGAAGACTCGTTGGAGTGCTTTACCTGGAAAATAACTTGACGCGTGGAGCCTTTACCCGCGATCGCTTGCAGGTTCTCAAGCTGCTGACAACTCAGGCGACTATCTCGTTGGAAAACGCGCTGCTTTATGAAAATTTGGCAGAAGCAAATGAACGTCTGGAAGATTACAACTCGACGCTAGAACTGCGAGTGGCAGAACGCACGCAGGAATTGAATCAGAAAACTCAGCATTTAGAGCAGACATTACAAGAGCTACAAAGTACGCAAACTCAGTTGATCCAAGCTGAGAAAATGTCGAGCTTAGGACAGTTGGTAGCGGGTGTTGCTCACGAAATTAATAATCCTGTGAACTTTATTCATGGCAATTTGGTTCATACGAGAAAGTATGTCGAAGATCTGCTTAACGTGATTGCAACCTATCAGACTGAGTATCCGGCTGAGAATGCAGCGGTAGACGCTGTTAAGCAAGAAATTGAGTTGGATTTTGTGATTGAAGATTTACCGAAAATCATTCACTCGATGCAGGTTGGCAGCGATCGCATCCGCCAGATTGTTTTGGGTCTGCGTAACTTCTCACGCTTAGATGAGGCGGAAATGAAGCCTGTTGACATTCATGAAGGCATCGACAGTGCTCTCATGATTTTGCAGCATCGGCTCAAAGCTAGACCTGATACTCCTTCCATCGAGATTGTCAAAGAATATAGTCAGTTACCCAATGTGGAATGTTATGCGGGGCAGCTCAACCAGGTCTTTATGAATATTTTGAGTAACGCCATTGATGCGTTGGATGGCATGAGCGATCGCTCCACCTCCCCGCAAATTTGCATCTCGACCCAACAGCTTAACTCAGAAGCGGTCGAAATTTGTATTGCTGACAACGGACAGGGAATGCCCGAAAGCGTGATGCAAAAGATCTTTGACCCATTCTTTACGACCAAGCCGGTTGGTAGTGGCACGGGCTTAGGCTTGTCAATTTGCTACCAGATTGTGGTTGATAAGCACGGGGGGCGTTTAAGCTGTGACTCCCAACCCGGACAGGGGACAACATTTAAACTTGAAGTTCCTATAAAAAATAAACCGTGAGGGCGATCGCGGCACTCCTGAATGGATAATGCATCGCTGACGGATAACCTTGGCTCCTATTCCTAGCTAGCGAATTCTTGAACTGGTGTACGAACGCATAAAACTGGAAGGGCATATCGAACGCCCCTCCAGAATCGATTCAGTCTAAAGCTTGTCTTTAGACGCAAATTCCCTCAATCACACTCACTGGAGCCGTGGTTGGCACAATGCGAGTCAGTTGAAAGCCAGCTGCTTCAAACAACTTCCGAAACTCTGCCTCAGTCCGTTCACATCCTTCTGGATACATGATCATCATGTCAATATCCATCCACTTCGCAAAGTGGAAACTATTGTCTGCGGGAACGACCATTTCAACGACTAGCAGTTTGCCTCCATCTGTAATACTCTGTCGTACATTTTTGAGAATCTGGATGCATTCTTCATCGTTCCAGTCGTGCAGAATGTGTGACATCATGTAGGCGTCACTTCCGGCTGGAATCGCCTCAAAGAAGTTGCCTCCCACCGTTTCGCAGCGGTCTAAAACACCTTCTCGCTCCAACAAGGTTTTTGCCGCTTTGACAACATGAGGTTGGTCAAACAACTGGCCTTGAATCGTTGGGTTCGCTGCCAAAATTGCGGCAATCAGCGTGCCGTGTCCACCCGCAACGTCCGTAATCTTGGTGATGCCGCTAAAGTCGTAAGCATCGACAACAGCGGTGTGGCACGTTTTTGACCAGCCAGTCATCGCATCGTTGTAGAGCTTGCCTGATTCGGGGTGCTGCGCCAAGTAGTCAAAGGTGCTGTTGACCTGGTAGAGGTGCTCCATCGCAGGTTGCCCGGTTTTAACCACGTTGAGAATGTCTCCCCACGATCGCCAATGCCACTCGTCACTCAACATCATCGATACCGCCCGTAGTGAGCCTGGTACATCACTCCGCAAATAGTGAGCCATCTCTGTTAAAGCAAACTCTTGAGGCGCAACTTCAACAAAAATGCCGACGCTCGCCAGGGTTCGCAAAATGCGGTAGAGCTTGGGTGCTTGTGCTTGCGACGTTGCTGCTAACTCGCTGACGTGTTTCGCTCCGTCTTTCAATAAGTCGGCAATGCCTAAAGATGCTGCCACGTAGATTGATTGGGCAATCCAGGTGCCCCAAATCATTTGGTTAAGTGCCAGTACGGGTGGCAGATCGTTGGGTGCAGTTGTTGGGGTTTGAGTCGGTTGGTCGAGCGTTCCAACGGGCGAAGGCATGAGTGACTCAAATTGATCAGGTGAAAGTAAGTTGAGGGACATCGTTTTTCCTATACTAAGTGGGTTAAGGACTGAGTAATTGAAAACCAGGAACCTTGGGTAAGGGGGAGAAAAAGCAAAACCCTCTGACCAAAGCTCAAAACATTGGGGAGAAATTCAGCGAAGCAAATTTTCCACACCTGGACTTGCTTGAGCTAAATACTTCGATCACAGGAACGTGGGGCGATGAACCGTGTTATCGATTGAATTGGATGAAAAATTTAGGGGAGCCGCGCAATATTTATCAAGGAACACAGGGTATGAGACGCAACGGGCGATCGCGCTCATCCATCAACAGGGAATTAACCAACCAGCGACAGCGATCGCTCTAAGCTCTGCTCGCGTTCGGGCATGATGACTTTTTCCATCAAGTATTCAATGGTTTGCTGATTTACCCAACCTCGGTCAGAAACAACTTCACCCAGGCGTTTAGCCGTTTTTTCTTGCTCGTCTAAAGCCCGTTCGAGTTGCTCAGCGGTGAGCAAACCCGCTTCCACCAGATAGGTGCCGAGCCGTTTACCAGAGCTATTTGGGGCGATCGCTTTCTCATTTGCAGCAGTGAACAAAGGGCGAGGCCGGGGGCTGAGTTGTTTCAGCGCATTAATGTCGGCAGACATAAAGGATTTAACTTCACTCGCTTGAGCAACTGTCAACATTACTTCAAAGAAATCAGTAAATAGTTGAAACACGTGCTCTACTTGCTCATAGGCTGCTTCTCTCGCTTCATCCGATAGTTGCAGAGTTTCAATAAACTCCTCTGTTTCCGATAGACCGAGACTATGGCTAGAGTCAATCGCAAAGTGCAAGTTGCCAAAATACCGATATTCGCGATTGGTAATCGCTTGTAACTCGCGAGCCACTTGAGCGGTTGCCGCCAAGAAAATATCGGCAGTTGACTCAACTGCTTCAATGACTACTAACTTTTGAATTGGACTGGCTTTATAAGTTAGGCGATACAGTTCATAAATCATGTGCCGTGATGACTGCGTTGCATCACTCCAAAGAAACTTCAAAGCATCTGTTAGATTGAGGACAGTATCCCACTCTAATTTCGCTAAATCTTCTAAAAACCAAATCCAGTGACTATCATCTTCGCGACTATGCTGATTGATAATCAATTGAATTGGATCGGTTGAAGGTTCTTCTCGAAAAACGAGTCGGTTTAATTCGCCGAAGCCCATTGTGAATGGCGCAAAACAGGGCGCAAAGGCTAACCGCTGTCTTGGATCGAGTTGACTATTGCGAAGAAATTCAAAAAATGGATGTTGAGCAAAAGTCTGCTGCCTTTTTGCAATTCGCTCAAGAACGCTTTTCATGCAAAAATCCTCACTTCAATGATTGGGTTGCAACAAAATCTCCACCAAACTGTGATTCAGTTGGTGCAATGCAAGAATCCTTGGCAAAACTGCGGATGCCTAATTAAAGGCTTTCCGTAAACTTACGAATGCTCACTCGGTGCCAAAGCTGACGGGTTAGAAAACGTACAGCCTTCAAAGATTTTCGGAACATCACTTGCTGCAACAATACCCTTCACACTTCCTTGACTCTAGGGCAATATCACTGAAGTGGAAACTAACCGTATAGTTACTTAGATTTGGGGGAATTTTTTTTACTTTGCTGAATTAATCAGTAAATATATTCAAGCAAAAGGATGAAAATTTAACAATTTTCTATTCTTTGAAAATTAAAATTGCCCTACGGATCTCATTTCTTACCCTTACTTTTTTCATTCAAATTGCTGTTGCTCTTGCGTAAAGAGCTTGACTTGAATGGCCAAATCTCCACTTTTGTGTAGTAACCAATACATTGAATTCAGGGGCTTAGGCTGGGCAACCAAAAAATAAGCGAATTGGCTCAAGTGCTTTTTGTTGTTTAAGATAAACAAGTATTAAGTAAAGTTACTGATTATTGCTGAAAAAGATATAAAAGTTCTTGTCTCTACTTGCCTTCTACGCACGAGAAACAGCGTGCCATGCTCACCCGCGATCGCGTGCAACTTTAGCTCCACATAGGTTTAACGACATGGGGCAGGCATCTAAACAAGTGAATTACAAGGCTGCTGAATGGGTTAGGACTTTTGCTCAGGCTGAAATTCGGTGTACTTGCCACCCAGGTTTTCGACGATTGCCTTCGTATTCGAAACCATCATTTTGATGTAGGTGTCGCCTGCACTACCGGGTGCGCCAATCGAGTCAGAGTAAAGCTGAGTTTCAGCTAATTTGACCTTTGCTTCTTCCGCCACGGTGGAAATTAAACGTGGATTAATCGTTGTCTCGGCAAAGATAGTGGGGACTCCGAGTTTTTTAATGGATTCTGCCAGTTGGCTGACGGTTTGGGCGCTGGGTTGTTCTTCGGTGCTGATCCCAATCAGGGTGCCAACGACTTCTAAACCGTAGGTTTTGGCATAATACTGAAACGCGTCGTGGGTGGTGATTAGCCGCCGTTGTGATGCAGGAATTGTTTGAATTTGCTCCGTAATCCAGCGATCGAGTTGGCGCAATTCCTGGATGTATTGCTCGGCATTTTTGGTAAACCGTTCGCGGTGTTCGGGTGCCAGTTGAATTAACTCATCTCGCAGGCGCTCCACCATTTGGATCGTGTTTTGAACGCTGCCCCAAACGTGGGGGTCGGGCACCTTACCCTGCTGCTCTTTCTCTAGCTCTAAGGGGGTGACGACTTCGCCCACCGCAACTTTCCGCGCTTTGCCCCCAATCGAATTCATCATGCGAATCAGGTTGGGTTCAAGGTTGTAGCCGTTGTAGAGAATCAGGTCGGCGGTTTCTAGAGCGCGACTGTCAGCGGGAACAGGTTCATAAATATGCGGGTCGTCGCCGGGGTTCAGAATGCCAGTCAGGTCAACTGTGTCTTCAGCGATTTGCTCCGTCCAGTCAGCGATCATGGTGCTGGTTGAGACAACATTGGGTTTGTCGTCGTTGTCTGTCTGAGAATTTTGAGGTGACTGGCAACCGCTTAACCAAACACCCGCCAGCAGGATTGCGACCGTAGCCCAACGGTTGAGCCGAGACTGATAAGCCCATACACTCATGACCTGTACCCTTTCATTTTCATTTCATTTTTAGGCTACAATACTTTCATAATTGTTTCATTTTCTATTCCTATTGATCACTTCCTAAATAGGGATGGATTTTGCCGTTAAAGGCATCACGCTAGGGTTAGCCTGGTCGCCTTGAACTGGTTGTGACTGAGCCAAAGGAGTCTTGTATGTCGGCGAATGCAGCGATCGCGGTCGAGTATCTAAATGTGAATTATCGAAGTGTGCAGGCACTCCGAAACATTAACTTTGCGATTGAACCGGGGCAGTTAATTGGCGTGTTTGGCCCCAATGGCGCGGGTAAAAGCACTCTGGTAAAGGCGATGTTGGGGTTGATTCCAGTAGTGACGGGCAAGGTTTATTTTGGCGATCGTCCCCTGACAGCCCAACTTGACCGGACAGCCTATGTGCCGCAGCGATCGCAGATTGATTGGACATTTCCCGCTACAGTTTGGGATGTCGTGCTGATGGGTCGCGTGCAAAAAACGGGGTGGTTTAATCGGTTTTCGGCAACCAGCAAGCGAGTCGCTGCCGAAGCCTTAGAGCGCGTGGGCATGGCTGAGTTTTGCGATCGCCGGATTGGGGCGCTTTCGGGTGGTCAGCAACAACGGGTCTTTTTGGCGCGGGCGTTGGCGCAAGAAGCGGACTTTTTCTTCTTTGATGAGCCGTTTGTTGGGGTCGATCAAAAGACCGAAGAAATTCTATTTCGGATTTTTGGCGAACTGGCGGATGCAGGAAAAACGGTGATGGTAGTGAACCACGATCTAGGGGAGTCTACAACAAACTTTGATCGGCTGTTGCTGCTCAATCGTGAGTTGATTGCAATTGGCACGCCTGAACAGGTATTTACCACTGAGAACATGACGCGTGCTTACGGTGGGCATGTTAATTTCTTCTCGGCGGCGGCTTAAGCTTCAGAGATTACGTCCCCTTTTAGTGAAAGCACTTGTTCTATGTTGGATTGGTTACTTGAGCCTTTGCAGTACGCCTTCATGCAGCGATCGCTGGTGGTGGCGATTACCGTTGGCATTATTTGCTCGGTCGTGGGTAGCTATTTGATGGTGCAGCGCTTAGCGTTGTTGGGGGATGCCATTAGCCATTCGCTCTTACCAGGTTTGGCGATCGCCTTTGCGATAGGTGCCAACATTTTTGTCGGTGCCTTTATTGCAGGTGTGATTAGCACGGTCATCATCGCCTGGATTCATACGCGATCGCCGATAAAAGAAGATGCTGCAATGGGCATCGTTTTTTCTGCCTTTTTTGCGTTGGGCGTTACTCTGATTACCGTTATCCAAAAAGATAACAAGATTGATCTCAACCACTTTCTATTTGGCAATATTTTAGGCGTCACCTCCGAAGAAGTGCGTGATACGGCCATCATTGCTGTGCTTGTGCTTTTAAGCGTCTTTCTTTTGTACAAAGAACTGTTATTTTATAGCTTCGATAGTTTAGGCGCACAGGCCGCAGGGTTGCCAGTCCATCTGCTCAACTCTGGGTTGATGATTTTGATTGCATTGACCGTTGTTGCCAGCATGAAAGCGGTTGGAGTTATTTTAGTGCTGTCATTGTTGATTACGCCGGGGGCGACAGCTTACCTGCTCGTGCCGCGCCTGCACCAGGTCATGTTGCTGGGGGCTGCGATTGGGGTTGTGTCGAGTGTGAGTGGTATGTATCTCAGCTATTACTTCAACTTGCCTTCAGGCCCGGCGATTGTGCTGGTTGTCTCAACCCTCTTTTCCCTGGCGTTTTTGCTGAGTCCGACTTATGGAATTTTGACCAATCCCCAGGCGCGATCGCAAGACAGTTCACCCTTGTTGCGTGAAATTAGAAGCCTGTTTAAGCGAGGCACTTAGAAGCTGTCGTCAGAGGAATTCCTTTCACACTTCTGCTATTCTCTTGGTTCTTTAACTACCCGCCCACAAACTGAAGAATCTGCTCAGCTGTAAACTGCGGCTTTTCTAAGTGGGGAATGTGGCCGCATTCCGGAACCCAAACGAGCTGGCTAGCGGCGATCTTGGCTGCAAACCGCTGAGCATCTTTGGTTCCTAGAATCTGGTCGTTTTCGCCCCACAAAATCAGCGTTGGGCAAGTAATTTGACTGATTTTGTCGCTGAGAAAGTTGTAGCCACCGCTTTTAGTAAAAGAAATAATTGTTTCACGCCAGCGATCGCACGCGAGATGCAACGAACCGCATAACTCTGCATCGGGGGTGACAAATTTTGGATCATAGTACGCCTTAAAGCTGACTGATCGCCGCACTCGGGGGTTACGCAAAAACTCGGCTGCCAGGTAGCCTAACGGTGGAATCATGAATCGACTTATGTTGGGGCCTGCGGCAAACCCGGCGCTGTCAATCAGCACAAGTTTATGCACCGCTTCTGGGTAGGTCAACGCAAAGTCGATCGCAGCCGCCCCTCCCATTGATGCGGCTACCAGCACCATTGGTTCCCCGATCAAGCTTTTCCAGGTGTAGTAGAGATGCGTTTTGATCGCGTCAGGCGTGAGATTGGTTTGACGAGGGCGATCGCTAAAGCCAAACCCCAGCAGATCAATCGCCCAGGTTGTGTACCGAGCCGCTAAGCGGGGAAATAAACGGCGAAACTCTAGCAGAGAGCTGTCAAACCCGTGGAGTAAGACAAGGTTTGGTGTTTGAGTGCCTTGGCGCACGAAGGCGGTGGTAATCGGTTCTGGCAGGAGCGGCGTTGAGATGGGCGATCGCTCAATCAAGCGAACCAGCTCAATTGATTCTGGCTCAGTCAGTTGAGTTATTGCAGCGGGCAAAAACTCTGCCATTGTGCCGTTTCCTTTTTTCTCAAAAAGAAAGCTGCCGATTAAAGCAGCTTCGTTAGATAATTTGAAACGGGCTAGGAGGGATTCGAACCCCCGACACCGTGGTCCGTAGCCACGTGCTCTAGTCCACTGAGCTACAAGCCCTTACAAGATTTATATACTAGCACACGAAACGGCAATGACGCAAAAGAATTCTGAGACAAATTTAGAAAATTCTGCTTTGAGCCATCTCAATTCTCAAGGAGAGGCCCAGATGGTCGATGTTTCAGAAAAAAAAGCAACGGTGCGCCAAGCGATCGCGCAGGGACGGGTGCGGATGGCAGCAGCTACGATGGCGGCGATCGCCCAGGGCAACACTCCCAAAGGCGATGTACTGGGTACCGCTAGAATTGCGGGCATTATGGCGGCGAAGCAGACCGCTAACCTGATTCCCCTCTGTCATCCCTTGCCGTTGCAGAAGGTTGAGGTTGAAATCACACCTGCGCCTGATCTACCGGGATACGTGATTCAAGCGACGGTGAAAACAAAAGCGGAGACAGGGGTTGAAATGGAGGCGCTGACAGCAGTATCGGTCGCGGCTTTAACCCTGTATGACATGGCGAAAGCGATCGAAAAGTCGATTCAGATTGAGGCGATCTTTTTAGTCAGCAAAACAGGGGGTAAGTCAGGCTCGTATCAACATCCATCAGCCGTGGATTGACCTGATTTAGCAGAGGGAACACAGGCCACGAAAGCAGCGTCCTTGAGGGAATCCTTGCTATTTAGTTTTGGTTATGTTGAATCTTTATCGTTGGCAAACCGGCCCAGCCCTGCTGGTTGCATTTAGCTTCGTGTCAAGCGCGATCGCTCCCCTGACCACCGCTCAGATGGCTTCGGCAAAGCCTGCCCCCCAGGCGATCGCCCAGCTTTTCCCAGATGATCCCTATCCTCAGCCCTTCCCCGGTGATGAGCCTGAAATCTTTTCGGGTGATGTCCGGCGAAGTGTAGTGGCAATTCCTGAAGGGACGCGCATCCCGGTGCGATACGAAAAAGCTGAGAAAGTTGTTGTTGCCCGCAACGAAACTTTACCACTAACGCTGGTTGTCGCTCGTAACATTCGCTCTGCTTCCGGTCAAATGTTGATTCCAGCGGGGAGTGAAGTGCGAGGTGAACTGCAACCAGCCGATGGTGGCTCCCAGTTCATTGCAGAAGAGTTGATCTTGACTGACGACACTCGCTACTTCATTGATGCCGCCTCGGATGTGGTAGAAACGACACAAGAAATTCGCCCTGGAATTAATACGGGGTCTGTCTTAAAAGGCGCGGCGATCGGGGCTGGAGCCGCAACCATTATTTCAGGGATCACTGGTAAGAAGCGGATCACCCTTGGCAAGATTTTGATTGGCGCTGGGGTTGGTGCTGCAGGGGGTGCCTTACTTGGTAAGCGGCGCGAAACCGTAGTGGTAATTGAGCCAGACCGCGATCTGGCCTTAACGCTCAATTCTCGCCTTGCCTTGCAGTAAGGGGCTGTTTTAAGTCTCAGCGATCGCCCTTTCGGTGTGACATTCGATGAGTCAGGCTGAAAGGGCGGCTTTTATGTAGAAGTCCGCTCTACAAATGGAGGGTGGATCGGGTAGGATCGAGAAAACGTAGCCTCCTTGGCCTGCTAAATCATTAGCCGATAGGATGGCAGTAGAGCTTTTGCAAATCGGTCTGTCATGCCTTTTAGCGTAAAAGACGAAACGGCTGCACGCACGATCATGTTTCTCTGTGGAGGAACGGCCAGCATCATGCTGCTGAGCTACTGGTATGGCGTCTCCTCCCAACCAATAAGGACGGTAGACTCAACCCAACCAGAGCAAACAGCAACGCTTGCGGCGAGCCGCCCAACCCCTAAGACCCAAGCTGGGTTTTTAGGGTGGCTTACGAGTTTTGGCCGATCCGAACAAGTGCCAAAATCGGGTGAGGCGGTTGCGAGTTCTCTGCCTGCTGTGTCGCCTTTGCGGTTGGTGGTTGATCTCAGCGATCGCACGGTTTACGTCTATCGCAATGAAGCCAAAATGGCTCAATATCCTCTTGCGGTTGGGCAATCCGGTTGGGAAACGCCACTCGGTGAGTTTAAGGTGAACCGAATGAAGCGCAACCCGGTTTGGCGACACCCCATCACCGGAGAGGTGATTCCTTCAGGCGATCGCAATCCGTTAGGCCGCCATTGGATCGGGTTTACCTCTAATGCCGGGTTTGAAATTGGCTTTCACGGCACCTATCGAGAAGACCTGATTGGGCAAGCGGTTTCTCATGGCTGCTTGCGGATGCGGAACAAAGATGTTGAAGCTCTTTATCAACAAACAAAAATTGGCACACCCGTTACTGTGCGCCAATAGTCCTGATAGTTGAGGTGATCTTTGAAAAAACTGAATGTTAGTCTCTGCGAGTTGGTTGCGGCTCAAACGAAGGCGCATAAGCTTGCAAGAGAGAGCTGACTTGCGTCAAAATTTCGTCGCCACTCTTCTTGTTGATGGCTTGCCGCTCTGGGAAAAAGTCGGGATGGTCGAGGCTGCGGGCGATCGCTTCACTTACTTTTTGAGCGATGATGCCCTGTAATTCTTCTTTAGCGCGTTGTCGTTGGTAATCAGCTCCTTCTTCGGTTGTGGCGTAGAGGGGGGGGAGGCGATTAAGGGCGTAGGCAGCAATGTCTCCTAAGTCGAGGGTGCGATCGCTGGTTGCTTCAATTTCGGCTACGCGAGCGATCGCTTCGGTGAGCACCAGTTCTTCCATCACGTTGATGAACTGTTTGCGGGGGACAGCCACAACTTCACCAGTCAACAGAGCACCCATGAGGCGATCGAGCGCCATATACTCTTCGATCGACAACTCTGTCGCTGTGTCGCAAATGCGCCCAACTTCTGACTCCATAGCTGGGGTCAGGTAGCCATCCTGCAAAGCTTGTTCAACAATTTTTTCAATACTCATAATGCCTTCGCTACTTAATCATTAATCGGGGCTGCTGAAGATTTTGGTGTTCTAGCTGTATCTTTCCCTAGAATTTGTCTGCTGAATCATTTTTAAATGAGATTTCAGATCTGGTAGGAGTTTATGAATGATTATTCAAATCCTCCTTCACGCCAGGGCACTGGATCCACGGCTAACCCATTGACGTACAGCCCCCAGTGCAAGTGAGGTCCGGTTGCCGTTCCAGTTGAGCCGATCGCCCCAATAACTTGGCCTGGCTTGACCATCTGCCCTTCTTTTACCAAGATGCGGCTCAAATGCAGGTAAGCAGAAGTGACACCCTGCCCGTGGTCAATGCCAATAATGTTGCCATTAATTAAGAAGCCATTGCGTTCTAACCCAATCAGGCGCACCACACCCGCAGCTGGTGCAATAACTGGGGAGCCGTACCCACCAGCGTAGTCAACTCCTCGATGGTAATAGTCTTTGGCTAACACTCCGTTATATTTACGGCGAATTCCATAGGCTCCACTAACGCGTCCCTGATTAGGACGTAAAAACTTGCCATTCCAAAATTTTTGCGGGGTAACGAGTTGCTTAAAAGCATTGACTCGCTCAAATTCTGCATCTGAAATGTCGCGATCTTTGCCAGGGGGCAGCCAAATGGACTGCAACGGAAATTGACGATTTTTCAGGTTGACAGAGAGGGTTTGCGCTTCACCACCAGTCGTTACATCAATCTTGAGGGTGCCGGGTGAATCAAGAGGAGTGGTTGGTAACAATGCCCGGAAGCGGTTATTGCCCAAATCAAAAGTTTGAAAGACTTGGTTGTTAAGTGTAACAACGGGGGGCTGCCCAGCAGTTGTATTCTCAGGTTGTACAACGACAGAAAGGGTATCGCCCAATTTTGGATTGGTCGGTGTGATGCGTAATTGCAGAGCATTGGCTTGAGCCGCGATCGCCCCGATTAAACCACTGATGGCGACACTCAGCACAGGTAATCGAACAAACTTTGATTGCCACTTCATTTAACGACTCTCCTGCACTTTGCCCAATAGCTTGCGTTCAAATAATCATATAAGGCCACAGAAAGTAAAGCGAACCCGGATATTAATCGCAAATTTTAACGAAATTCAGAATTCGACGCCTGATTTCACGACTGCTTTATCAACCAGCATGGAGAGCGCTGAGAAGAGGAACTATCCCCAGGAATTTTCTCCAGTTATATCAAAACTTTTGTTGTGTTCTCATGCAAGTTGGATTATTAGAAAACGGTTTTGTCAGGATTTGATGTTGTGACACCGTTTGTTACGGTTGAGTTAAAGCAGCTGTATCGATTGTTGGAGATCGCGCATCAGTTCCAAATTGCCCGCAAACCCTGAAAAGTTTGTATGCTGAATCTGAGGGATAGAAACATTTATTTAAATTTCCGTGCAAGAAGATTTTCGACTGATTGTTGACTTGGTTTCGGTGTTGGCCGCCGCTGCCTGTGGTGGATTGTTAGCTGCCTTGTTAAGACAACCGATTTTATTAGGATATTTAGTCGCTGGGATGGTGGTTGGCCCAGCCGGGTTAGGGCTAATCAAAGAATTGGTGCAGGTTGAAACCCTGGCTCAGTTTGGGGTCGCCTTTCTGCTGTTTGCGCTGGGTGTTGAGTTCTCATTTTCAGAGCTAAATAAAGTCCGAGCGATCAGCTTGGGGGGGGGTGCCATCCAAATTTCCGGCACAATTCTTGTCACCACGCTTGTTGCTCTAACGGTTGGCTGGGTGACTTCACCCCCCCAAGGCATCTTTTTAGGGGCAATTCTGTCGCTGTCTTCAACGGCTGTTGTCTTAAAGTGCTTGATGGAGCGCGGCGAGACGAATACGCCTCATGGTCAGGTGATGCTGGGGATGCTGGTGGTGCAAGATCTGGCTTTGGGCCTGATGCTGGCGGTTTTGCCTGCCTTGGACAAGCCAGCCGAAGAAATTGGGATTGCGATCGGTTGGGCACTCTTACAAACAGCTTTGATTGCTTTAGGAGCTGTAATCGCCAGTATTTGGGTGATTCCCCGGTTGTTGCGCTTGCTGGCCCGCACTGAAAGCCGCGAATTGTTCTTGTTGGGAGTGGTTGCTCTCTGTCTGGGTATTGCGCTGTTAACGGAGTACTTGGGCCTCTCGATCGAGATGGGTGCGTTTGTTGCAGGGTTGATGATCTCTGAAGTAGAGTATGCCGACCAAACGCTGACCTATGTGGAACCGCTGCGCGATATTTTTGCCTCGCTGTTCTTTGCGGCGATCGGCATGTTGATCGACCCCGTCTTTCTCTGGAACAATCTGGAGCTGATTTTAGGGCTGGTTACGCTTGCCTTTATTGGCAAGTTTCTGATTATCACTCCAATCGTGTTGTTATTTCGCTACCCGCTGCGGACGGCAATCACAGCAGGGTTTGGGTTGGCTCAGATTGGAGAATTTTCGTTTGTCCTAGCGAGTGAGGGGCAAACGTTGGGGTTGGTGTCGCGTCAGGTTTACCTGTTGATTTTGGGCACGACGGCTGTAACCCTGGTGCTGACTCCCTTTGTTTTGCGATTTGTGCCCCAGTTATTTATTTGGGCAGAGGCGGTTCCCTGGCTGAATAAACTGCTGAACCAAACAGATGTCCCACTTGAGATCTCTGAGGATTTGCCGCTTAAAGACCATGTCGTGATCTGCGGGTATGGGCGAATTGGCCGCAACATTGTGAAAGTGCTGCGCGACCAAAATTATCCGATTTTGGTGATTGACCAGTCAGAAGCCCGTGTGCAAGAGTTGCGGGATGCTCAAATCCCCTATATCTATGGCAATGCGGCGAGTCTATACGTTTTGGAAAGGGCAAGTGTTGAAACTGCCAAAGGGATGGCGATCGCCCTGCCTGACAGCATGAATACGCGCCTCTGCTTAAAGCGATCGCTTGAACTCACTCCTGATTTGGATGTTGTGGTGCGAGCAAATCAAGATAAGGACATTGAGCTGCTCTATCAACTGGGTGCTAGAGAAGTGGTGCAACCTGAGTTTGAAGCGAGTTTGGAGTTGTCATCGCATCTGCTGACCGGACTAGGGTTGCCGTTGCCCATTATTCAGCGGCAGGTGCAGCAGATTCGCGGTTCTCACTACCAGGATTTGCGGACAGAGCGCACCTCGCAACAAATCTCACGGGAGCTGCAAGAGGCGGCTCAAGCGATGAATAGCCGCTGGTATCCTCTACCAGAAGACTCGCCCTTAGTTGGCATGACTTTAGAGGAAACTAACCTTCGACAGTTAACGGGCGTCAGTTTGATGGCAATTAAACGCCCCACTGGTGATGAAATTGATTACCCCGAAGGGAAAGTGATGTTGCAAGCGAGCGATCGCCTGTTGGTTGTGGGCGAACCAGCCGAACTTGATGCCTTTAACGAGTTAGTCAAAGGTGCAGCCACAATTCCATCTGAGAGTGCTTCTTGCCAATGGCTGCTGGTGCCTGAGACAAGTGTTGTCGTTGGTAAAACTTTAGCTGAGCTACATATTCACAGCCAGTTTGGGGTGTTAGTGCAAGCAATTCGACGCGAAGGGAAATTTATTGGCTTTCCGCATGGGGCCAGTGATTTGCAGGCGGGCGATCGCCTCCTGCTGTGTGGTAGTTACTACTCACTGAACCAGGCCAGCAAGTGGATCGCGCCGGATGTTTTACCTGATGTTGTGGCTGAGCCAGCGCTAACGGTGAATGCCGTTCCTGCCAGTGGAGATGATGCAACAACTCAAAACACAAACTGAGGCTTGACCGCTTGAGCGTTTGCTCGTCGGCTAACCTGGGTGGGTGAATTGCATTGTTTGACACACTCTGGCAGGCGGATGATCAATTTCTGACAAATCTGCCAAAGCGCAAAGCTAATTGCGTGATATTTTACATTCTTGGTTTGAGATAGACGATCGCCTGTCGCCAAACGATAGTGATTTGGTCATACTGGTCAACTAGGCAAATGCAGATGCTATCTTGCCAGCGCACTTTTCCTGCGAGTAGGTCGCCGGTTGATAGTTTCAGTTCAACTTCAGTCCCTTCTTTGATCAGGGTTTGAATTTGACGAACACTGGGTAGCCCCATTTCAAGTTCCGAAGTCATGGCAAAGTTGCTCAACAATTCCCCGTCCAGTTTAGAGGGAAATCTTTGTCATAGTGAAATAAGAGTCATGACTTGTAAGAAAGTGGCGGCAGCGATGGTTTTTTCTGCTCCAGTTTGTTCAACTTAGGTAGTTGTCTAAAATGCGATCGCAATTGGCTTCAGGTAAAATCTTCAACTGCTACCGCAAGTCATGCCGCTGACTTTTAGAGCCTGGACATTTTCTTTATCACTTGCTATGACCTCCATTCGTTCGATTGCAGATTTACGTGTTAATTACAGTCGTCAGCAGCTTCTAGAGACGGATGTTGCATCTGACCCAATTCACCAATTTCAGCGCTGGTTTGACCAGGCGGTTGAATCAGAAGTCCCAGAACCGAATGCTATGACTCTGGCAACCGCCACCAAAACCGGGATCCCATCGGCACGCATTGTTTTGCTCAAAGGGCTGGATGAGCAAGGCTTTGTGTTTTACACCAATTACGAAAGCCGCAAAGCTCAAGACTTAGCCGAAAATCCGCAGGCGGCACTGGTGTTTTTGTGGCATGAGTTAGAGCGACAAGTGCGGGTAGAAGGGGCGATCGAAAAGGTGTCGGATGCCGAAACCACAGCCTATTTTCATAGTCGGCCTTTAAGTAGCCAAATTGGGGCGTGGGCCTCTGAGCAGAGCCGCGTTATCCCAGATCGGGAAGTGCTGGAGCAGAGCTATCTGAGTCTAGAAGCGAAATACAAAGACCAAGAAATTCCCCGCCCACCTCACTGGGGTGGTTACCGGGTGAAGCCTTACCAGGTCGAATTTTGGCAGGGTCGTCCCAGTCGTTTGCACGATCGCTTGCGCTATCGGTTAGTCGCGCATGAGTGGGTCATTGAGCGGCTGGCTCCGTAGGAGATTGGGGGCACTAAGCAAGCGGGTTAACTCGTCTAAAAAAGCAATTTGGGCTTTGATGATGCGCTCTTTGGCGGCTTCAACCTCAAACCAGGCGGCGCGATCGACCTCTGGAAATTCGCGAAACTTCCCAGACCGGGGGGGATATTCCAACACAAAGGTGTTGCTATGTAGGGTTTGGGGGTCGCAATCTCCGGCAAAGGCCCAGGCTGTAATGCGTTTACCGTTGGATTGTTTCACCTCCCCTAGTTCAAGAAAGTCAGTGGCCGAAACAATCAGGCCCGTTTCTTCTTGAAACTCGCGTTTAGCGGCGGCGAAAGCAGCTTCACCGTTGTTAAACTCCCCTTTCGGAATTGACCAACTGGCAAACTCTTTGTTGAACCAGAAAGGCCCTCCCGGATGGACGAGTAGCACTTCAAGCAGACGATTACGCTGCCGATACATCAGCAAACCTGCGCTTCGCTTAGCCATTAACTTTTCCCACAGACATCACAGGTGATCAGTCGGTCATTTAATGCCCTATTAGTCATGCTGAGTGGGGAATGAGTTCCATCCATTTCAGCCACAGCACGTTTTTAGTGTATGAGTGTTCATCGGTTGAGGCCGATAAGCAACAAATTTAAATAAGCAATTCAATATAGAAGCAGCAAAAGAATGTTGCCTTGAGCCGAATTTTTGCCCTTTTTAGATCAAAAAGTCACTTATGCTGGTCAAGGAGAGTATGAGCTAATCCCCTTGATGAAGCAAGCTTTGCATACTCTCTTCTATTCTGCGAGCGTAAATTCATGGATGAAATTTCAGCGAAGGCAACTGGTAGTTGGCAAGATTGGCTAATGGTGGCGGGGTACGTCGGCTTTATGCTGTTTGTCGTGTGGCGAGTTTTAATGCCGCGCGGCGACCAGTAGCGATCGCCCGGTTCAAGCGCAATGGCGTTGCTTTAATTGCCGATCGCGTTTTCGGGTTGGCTGTCGGCTACTTTTTCTAAACTGAGGCGCAGGGCTGACAGCGCGAGAATCACTAAAAACATGACTAGCCCAATCGTGCAGGCATAGCTGATGCGTAGCTCTTGAAACGCCTGCTCATAGAGATAGTAAACGATTGTTTTAGAGGCGTTACGGGGGCCACCCTGCGTCATGATGTAGACTTCTTCAAACACTTTAGTGGCTGAGATTGCCGAAATTACAGCCACCAAGAGCAAGTAAGGACGCATTAACGGAACGGTGATGTCCCAATGGCGTTTAATGCCATCCGACCCATCGATCGCGGCGGCTTCGTAAAGTTCACCAGGAATCGCCTGCAACCCAGCTAAATAGATCACCATGTAGTAACCTAAGCCTTTCCAGATGGTGACAGCCATGACGCTAAAGATGGCTAATTTTGGATCGGTAAGCCAGTCAATTTTGGGTAAACCCAGCCAGGTCAGGAGTTGGTTTAGCAAGCCTTTGTCGGCATAAAGCCATTTCCAGGCGATCCCCGCGACAACCATTGAGATCACAACCGGAACATAGTAGGCAGCCCGAAACCATTGAATGCCCCGTAGCTTTTTGTTGACGAGAATGGCTAGCCCCAGCGGCAACGTGACCAAAATCGGGACAACGCAGACCAGGTAAAGAAAGGTATTGCGCAGCGTTTGTAAAAAAATCGGGTCGCGGCCTAACCGTTGAAAGTTTTCTAGCCCAATCCAGACAGGCGGGCGGGTCAGGTTGTAATCGTAGCGGGTGAAACTTAAGTAAAAGGCTTGCAATGCCGGGTAAAACACCGTCAGCCCCAAGACCACGATCGCGGGCAACAAAAACAGGTAAGGGGTTAAGCGCCGCAGTGTACTGCCCTGATCTTTCTGCCAACTTTTTGCGATCGCTCCCCACATGCTGCCTACTCTCTCCTAGACGGTTGTTTGCGCCTTAATTACGTAGTCTCGAAACCGTTCTAAATCTGCGTTTAGGGTTGATTCTACAATGCGCCCAATGAAGAGGTTATCAAGTAACTCGCCCAGAAAACCGGGAATTGAATAGGCGATCGTCATTTTTACCGTCGTCTGGTCGGATCCATGATCATAAAAGCGGATTGCAGCCCGGTTGGGTAACCCATCTACTGACTCACACTGCAGCAATTGCTGGGGAATCACTTTCACTCTGCGAGCGAGCCAACTAAATTCAAGCCCTCCAGCCGCCGCTAGCTTCCAGCGAGACAACTCAGGGTTATCGGGCATCACCTCAACTGACTCAATCCACTTCATCCAATGGGGTAATTGCTCTAAGTCAGACCAAAGATCCCAAACTAGATGAATGGGAGCATTCACCTCGATTTGAGCAGTATGCTCAAGCCAGTTTGCCATTGGTTGACCTCATTACGTCGGTGCTTTAGTGCTTAACCTTGTTGCTTTGCTTGCATGGCGTAATCGCGAAATCGTTCTAAATCGGCTTGCAAGGTAGACTCAACGACTCGCCCAATGAACAGATTGTCAAGTAACTCGCCCAAAAAACCGGGGATTGCGTAAGCGACTGACAATTTGACAATACTACCTTCTGCCCCGCGGTCATAAAAGCGAATCGCTCCCCGATTGGGTAAGCCATCCACCGATTCCCATTGGATGATTTGATTTTGTACGATTTTGAGAATTCGCGACAACCAACTAAACTCAAACCGACCCGTTGCTAAACGCCATCGAGAAAGCTCAGGATTGTCTTCTAGCACTTCGACTGACTCAATCCATTTCATCCATTTGGGCATCTGCTCCAGGTCAGACCAAAGGCTCCAAACCAGATCGATGGGGGCATCGATCTCAATTTGAGAAGTATGTTCTAGCCAATTTGCCATAGAAAGCTCGCTTTGCACCAAGAGGCAATTGTATTGGCACTATAGCAAAATGGCTGAATTACTGGTGTTTTGCTTAATGTCAAACCAAACTCAATTGCAGTTGGTAGCCTACAACACAACAAAAACGAAGATATTGATTGTTGAGAGAATGTAGTGCTTATTTAGTCACAACATATTAAAGCGATCGCTGGAGTTTCGTATCAAATGTTGCTGATAAATAAGTATGACTTCGACCAATCTTAGTAATAGATTTAACCCTTTAGAAGCAAGTAATAACTAGCCTAATCTGAAGGGTTTATCTCTATATGGTAGGTATTAGAAGCCATTTTGTATGGGTCGATACTGTTCGCAATTTGTTCCCTTAAAACTTTAGGAAAATCCGTATTATTTCGGGTGGGTTTTCCATTTGTTTCGGGGCACTCTTTTGTTTAAGTGAGGCTTATACTGCTAGATGGTAATAAGAAACTCTACCAATACACTTTAATAAATCCCCTCGACTTTTCTTGTAACCTTTCAGGAAATACCTTAAAGGCACGTGTAAGTAGAGGTAGATGTTTCAAAGCCTCATCAATATGAGGAAACGGTCCATGAAGCATTTTTACGATACGTCTTCAGCATCTAACGAAGAGAAACTTGTTTGGGTTTCGTCAGAGGTTGCCTTCCCTTTACCGAGTCAGCCGCTTACCCCTCCAAAACAGTCACGCTTTGCACCCTTACGTCCGCTCCGCAACTGGATGGATAATCTGGTTGTCGAAGATTCTGAACTGGCTCATCTCATCTGTCGCATGATCCCAGCGCAGTGCCCGTTTGAACGGCGATTTACCCTCCTGGGTCGGACGATTCTTTACATTCCCCCACTCTGTAAACTCAATCCACTGTACGAGCAGTTTGTTGGGTTGCGGTTTCGCGCACTTTGTTATCTAGCAGATGTGTGCGGTGAAGATGTCAGCGAATACTGCTAGTGGGCGATCGCCCAATCAATTAGTTCTGATTCCCTACTCTATATGAATTAGGACCTTTTGTTGATGGGAAATCACTCTGCCCAGGATTTAGGCTCATCCTCAAGCCTACTTTCCCAGCAGTCTCAGATGACTTGCAAAATGGAAGATGGGTTGTGAAAGGTCTTTAAAGGAAGCCATTTCACAATCTAGACAAGATTGCATGGAATAGAAGGTTGATAGCTAGTCAATTAGGGGCGTGACAGATAATTTGGCGCAGCAACCGACCAATTCTAGGAACGAAGCGAACTTGTCAAACGCTGCTTAGAAAGTAATTTAAGCCTGCCTATAGCAATTCCTCAGCAAAGTAATCTAGCAGGCTCGGCTCATCCGTTTCTTTTCAGGCACACTGCCACTTTTTCCTTTGTAAAAAGCGAGTTAGCCAGATCTAAGCACAACAAAAGGGGATTTTAAATTGAATTGAAGAGTTATTCACTCTTTTATTCTACTTACACGAATACTCTTTATTTTGCAAACAACGTGGGTTTCTACCTCCAGTAAGAGATGGGGCAGGTAATTTAGTTACCTGCCTTTTCATTTGCACGTGAAACGCAATTTCGAGTTACTAAACTTTGCAAAAAGAGGAGTAATTAAGTTTGGAAATAAGCGGTCGTTGGTACTTTACTTCTACCGCTAGTCTGCTTGTTTTAAGTCAATTTTGTGTTAGTCTAACGCGGTAAGAAGGCGATCCCCAATGCTTTTAAAGTGAGCGATCGCACGAGTCTAATTGGCTGTAGAGCGGCATCCGTATCAGGTTAGACCTTGGCAAAGATCTCTTAAAGCTATTACTCTAGAGAGTTGCAATAGCATCAGTAATTATTGGTAAATAATGCGGATATCTGAAAAGGTAAACTTTAGTTTCATTGACTTGCTCTATTTTTTACAACTGCTATTCTAGTAATTGAAGCTACTAAGCTTCCCTGGCAGATAAAACAGCCAAGTAACGTTAACTAAAGAGAGGAAAAGAGCTGTTTGATTAACGTCTGTCTCGCATCGAATAACAGCAGCATCCATATCGAAATTTGATATTTCTTCCACTTGTTGAGTTGAAAGCTCTGTTACTGATTGATGAACAAATTTGTTCCTCGTTTAGTACATCTTTACTTAAAATAGAGATTAGGGAAGAAATCACTCAAAGAGTAGAACCCCTGGATGCTGTTGTTATTTTAAAGGGAAGAGGCACACCAGCATGGCAATTATTGCTCTCAAAGCCTGGTATCTAGAAGAGTATGAGCCAATTAAAGAGCTAGAAAAACGTCCGCATGATTTGCGGCTGAGCAAAAATAGCTTACTAAAGTCGGGTTTGCGGGCTGACTTTTTAGAAGATAGCGAAGTTGTTAGAAAATCTGCCTGGTTTCAACGGTATTTAGAAGGTGAAGCCGTTGAATTTTATATTGAAGGGAGTGGCGGATACGTTATTTCTAATATTGACCTCTGTAGCCATGAGATCTATTTTTCAAAACAGGATGTCATGGCTTATTTAGAGCCAATTATTTTCTTGTGTTATCAAACCGAGTTTTCAGAATCTAGCGATCTCTTGCGCGAAGAGTTGCAAACGATGATTGACTCGTTAAATCAGAAGTCTCGCTTACCTTTGACCTTAAAAGAGTCGCATCGCCTCAGCGAGGGAGCTGCCCGCTCAAATAGCAATGTGATGAAGTCAATTCGTAAAAGCTTGCTATTTATTGCTGATGGCACCGCGATCGCCCAAACTGAAAACACCCCAATTCAAGCGATCCCCGACCCGAAAGTGTGCGTGGAGGTTGGCTATGCTCTGCAATGCAAACGCCCCGAACAAATTATTCTGGCGCAGATGGAGCGGAATGATTTTGTGGGGCAGTTTCCGTTTGACTTGCCAAATCAGAGCCGCATTGTCTTTAAGGATAAATCGCAGCTTCGCAAGACCCTATCAGCTCAAGTAAAACAGCAACTCCAGCGATTTAATTTGTTCAGTTAGTTGTGTGTGTGCAGAACTGGCTGTAGTTTTTGGATTGTCTGCGATCGCGGTTGGTCATTAAGACAGGGCGATTGAGTGAGCCGTTTGCAGAAGCTAAAAATCTGCGATGGTATGGGTTGCCCTGAGCTGGTCTGGGTCACGTCCAATTTGAGAGTTGCCGAGCTACGAGAGTGCTTGGTTGGCTGCTCAAGCCACTATTTACCGATTCTTTCTTGACTTTTCGCCTAAAAAGAGGGATACATTCCACGCGTTCTAGGGAATAATTGGTGATGTTTATAGGCGAGAGAGAGAAGCGCTATGACAGGGACGAATCCAGCCGCAACCGGTGAGCAGCGCCGTAGCAAATATGCCCGCACCCCAACGGAGTATGCGGTGCATCTGTTAATTCAAGGTGGACACCGCGAAGAAGTGCGGTTTCAAACCATTCAAGAGTTTCAGAAGTGGTATAGCGGTGAGTTAGTGCCAAAAGCTAGCTCTGATGACTTTATTACGGTGCCTATCAAAAACGTTCAGGGCGAATACATGGTGTTGCGTCCGTCGAGTGTATTGGGCATTCGGGTAGAGCCTGTCTTTAGCTCTAGCGTTGAGCGTTATTAAGCCCCGCCTGAGCCGTATCAAAGCTGTTGTTCGGCTTGTAGCATGCGGTGATAAGCGAGCCATCCCCCAGCCATAACCACTGCTGCGCAGCCGATGAGCACCAGCAGATGTTCTTGCAGATCTGCCAGTAAAGCTCCTTCTGCAACAATTTTGGTCAACGCTTCATTCATGTGGTAGACCGGGTTGAAGCGAGCAAGCTGGCTCAGGCTGGGAGGAAAAATGCGGGTCGGCACAAATGCCCCACCTAAAATTAAGAGGGGCACCCCAAAGGTTGCCACAAGCGCGTTCACATCTTCGGTTCGTTTGGCAAACTGGCTACCGAGCAAAAAGCCGACCCCTACGTAAATTAAGACACTTAGCCCAATGACCAGCAGCGCAAGTGGCAGGGAACCATGTAGGCGTGCCCCAAAACTGGCTGCGATCGCCCCCACTAGCAGGGTTTGCCAGAGGGCAATAGTGGCATGAGCCAAAAAGATACCTAAAAAGTAAGCCCCACCAGTCAAAGGCGATAGAAATAAGCGGCGTAGGGTACGATGCTCGCGTTCGGCAACCAGCGTTGCGACACTGCCCCCCAGACAGCTAAAAAACAAGGCGGCTCCCACCAGTGTGGCTGTGCCAGCCCGCTCAAACGCCTGTGCCAGATCCAGATCGGCTTTTGCTCGTTCAGCATAGATCAACCCATTCAGCAGCAAGACCGCAACCGGAAAAAAGCTCCAAAACAAGAGACTGCGTTTTCTGCGCCACAGCTCTAGCAAGATACGTCGTGCCACAGCAAGAGTTGAGTGCCAAAGATTCATAACTGCGGTTGACCCAGGGTAAGTGGTTGAACTTCACTGGCTAAAGGGAGTGTGCATTGCAGCCGTTGCTGAAAAGTGGGGCGCTGTGTGGTGGGTAGCACGGTGGGTTGCAAATCTCCGCCCATTAAATGCAACAAGATTTGGCTTGTGATCAGCCGCATCCCTTCTGAAAGGTCGGCTTTGGCAACAGGTGCATCAGCCTGACTGAGTTGCGCTGGCTCTTGCCAGAGATCGGGCGATCGCGGGTCATCAATCCAAATATAGACCTGTTGCGTACCAGGGTCTGCCTGACAGGAGAGTTGCACCCCCCCTTCGGTAAGCTGGGCGATTGCCGAATCTACCAGAAAGAGCAGCACTTGACGCAAGCGGAGATAATCAGCTTGCACCCAAATATCTGGTTCGGGTGGCTGAATGATGAGTTTGAGTCGGCGGTTAGCCGCTTGCATGTGAGTGGCTGTTTGAATCTCGGTCAGTAACTCTGCCAGCGAGATCGCTTCTAACTTGAGCTTGCTGGTGCCGTGTTCTAACCGCGAAATTTCAATTAGCTCATCGAGCAAACGCACCATGTTTAAGGCAGACTCATTAGCCTGGGTCAAAAACTCGCGTTCCTCTTCAGGGCTATCGCACAAATCTGACAAGATGAGTTGATGCATCCCAATCAATCCGTTGAGCGGCGATCGCAATTCATGCGAGGTGCGAGCCAATAGCCCTGCCTTAAACTGGCTCATCTCAGTCGCCATTTGGTAAGCCAGTGCAGTGGCTTGTGTCTGGTTGGCATGGGCTTCAGGTTGTGGGGCTGGCGGGAGAGGTTTTTCCCCTGACTGGGGAAAAGTGCGTCTCAGAGGTTTTTGCTGGAGGAATCGGGCACCTACCAGACCCAGCCCAATTCCGATGATTAGCCAGAGAAGATTACTCACGATCATTCTTCCACTAGAACCGCACCCTGCCGTAAGACCTGCCAGCGATCGCCCATCCAGCGAATCACTGTAGACGGCATACCTGACCCCAATAATATCGCTTCTAAATTATCAGCAGGCGAGAGTTTTGTAAGTGCCTCAGAAGCGAGCGTTAAGACTTCTGGAAAAGTAGCTTCAATATCTGGCATGTGCAGCAAAGCAGGTTCACCCGAACGGTTGGCACTTGTAGTTGCAAGCGGCTTTGTGCGTTGGAGAATCGCCCGCGCGATCGTATGGTCAGGAATGCGCACCCCAATCGTTGAAGGATCCTTGGGATTCATGACAGATGGGACGCGATCGCTGGCTGGCAGCACTAATGTCACCGCCCCCGGCCAATAGCGATTCATCATTTGTTGCCAAATTACGCGTTCTGCCTCGGAGCCGACCACGTAATCCCAAACTTCATCGACACTGGCCGCCATCAGAATTAACGGCTTCTCAGGGCTACGTTGCTTTGCCGCAAAGATTTGCTCGGCAGCGGTTGGGCAAGCAGCCAGGGCAGGCACCGTATCTGTCGGAAAACTTATCAGCGATCGCCCAGCACAGACCGCTTCGACCATTTCATCTAAATTGACTTGAGGCATGAAGTAGCACCACTCACCCTGCTATTTTCTAGCATTCTCAGGACTTAGCAGCAGCAGATTGATGAAGATACGTTCTACTCGTTCAAGTTCTGTAAGAGCGGTATACCAAATGAACCGAAACCCATCTGATTAAAGAAAAAGCTTGCTTGCGCCCAATGAATAAATAAAGTACAAATGTACTTAAGTTCTTTGCTGTCTGAGTTTGTTTGTCGGCGGAGAATCAGCCAACAAGCTGCCGAATTCAAAACGATGAGAGAAGCCCTATGGACAAGCGATCACCATCATCCTCACTTCACCCGGGTCTGTTTATCGCTGGTTTTGGCCTCGTATTTTGTGTGCTGTGGTTGTTGGTGGCGATTTTAGGAGCGGTGTTGCCAATTCTTAAAGTTGGTTTGCCACTGGCGATCTCGGTAGGTGTGTGGCAGCATTTGCAAAAGCGACAGCAGCGGCAGCAAGCCTTGCTAGACCACGCTTTTTACAAACTATTGAAAGAGCATGATGGCTACATCACAACGTTAGAGTTTGCCATGACTGCAAAACTCTCTGGCGCAGTTGCCCGTCAGTATTTGGACAATCGCGCCAAAGAGTTTTCAGCCCAATTTGGGATTAGTGAGGTCGGCGAAGTGTTTTACATCTTTCCAGTGGTTCGATCGCACCCGCCGACCCCATTCAACTAGCTGGCGATCGCTTCCAGTTCTTCTGCTTCTTTTGAAAGTTTGGCAGTCTCCTTGAGATAGGCATCGAGTTGCTGCTCAATCTGGGTTTTCACAATGGTGCGATATTCCAGAAAATGTTCGGCGAGGCCGCAAACCGCAACGTAGTGATCCCACTGGCGAGGGTTGCGCCGCCAAATGCTGTAAAGGTGATGCCAGAACTTCCAGCGGGTTTTGCGTTTAACGCCTTGCCGCCAGATGATTGTGGCTAGGGCACGCACCGCGACAAAATCGATTTTACGCAAGGTTCCGGGGCACTTGGGTTCGCCCAGCTTGAGGAAATACTGGTACGTGCGATCGAGATACTCTACCGGGTCATACAAGCGCCAGAAGGCATCAATGTATTCTCTCGCAATTTCTTCAAGCGGACGGGTCGGCACAAAGTTCATCAAAGCGGTCTGGTTGCCGTTGCTGTTGTTGTTGAGCAACCGCCCCTCTTTCTTGAGTCGATGCCACAAAGCGGTGTCAGGTAGCGCCTGCAACATGCCAAACATCGCCAGAGGAATACCTGTCTGACGCACAAACCGAACAATGCGATCGCCTGCCCCCGTTTTTTCGCCATCGAAGCCAATGATGAACCCGGCCATTACCCGTAAGCCTGCGCTAGTAATCGCTTCTACCGAGTCGGCCAGTGAGTCACGTGTATTCTGAAACTTTTGAGTCAGCGTCAGACTGGCTTCGTCCGGCGTTTCAATGCCTAAAAAGACTGCCTTAAAGTTACACTCCACCATCAAATCCATCAGTTCTGGATCCTTGGCTAAATCGACCGATGCCTCCGTGTTGAAGTGGAAGGGATAACCGCGCTCAGCCATCCAGGGCTTCAGTTCTTTCAATAACAGCTTTACATTGCGCTTGTTACCAATGAAGTTGTCATCGACCATAAACACGGTGCGTCGCCAACCCAATTCATAGAGGCGTTGGAGTTCGGCAAGTAATTGCTCTGGTGTTTTGGTGCGGGGTTTGCGTCCGTAAAGCACGATAATGTCGCAAAACTCACATTGAAACGGACAGCCCCGCGAAAACTGCACTGACATGTTGTCGTAGGCAGTAAAGTCGAGCAGGTCAAATCGGGGGATAGGTGTTGTGGTTACGTCTGGCTTTTCGCCATCGGACCGAAAAGTCCCACTGGTTTCACCGCGTTCAACTGCTTCAACAAACATCGGTAGTGTGATTTCGCCTTCATCCAAAATTAAGAAATCGGCTCCAGCGGCTTCGTGGGGCAACGATGTTGCATAAGGGCCACCAACAGCAACGAGTTTGCCTCGTTGTTTGGCAATTTGAATCTGGGCAATAAAGTCTTCTCTTTGCACGATCATGGCTGACAGAATGACCATGTCTGCCCATTCCCACTCGGCTTCTGTCACCTCGCGCACATTGTGGTCAACCAGTTTGAATTCCCAGGTTTGTGGCAAGATAGCCGCTACGGTTGCCAAACCAAGCGGCGGCAAGAGTGCTTTTCGGTCAACAAGTTCGAGGGCTTTCTCGAATGACCAAAAGCTTTTGGGAAACAATGGATAGAGCAGTAAAACACGCATGAAGGTACCTGTAATAAAAGCGGGTGAGAAGGAAGCCCATATTGAACCGGAGCGATCTCCGACTAACACGAATTCCGGCCGCATGGCTCACTAGATTCTTTAAAAGAAAAATTAATAAGCTAAGGGAACACAAGAGGTGATGTCGGAAAAGAATCCGGCTAAATCTGATTGGTAAGGGTATAAAGTCTGTTTGCTAGGAAGTAATCTCCTTCTAAAGAGGCTCAGTGATGAAGGCAATGCCCACCTTAAGATAGAGGATAGACCTGGACTTCAGTACCACTCATTAGGGAGATTTAACAAGCTGTAGTGCTGTATTGCTTCTATGAGGCAAATTTGCGCTTGAATTACTTCCCTCGGCTACCGTCGGGTAGCTCTGCCCCTTCCAATTTAACGCCAGAAAGGTTAGCGCCTTGAAGACGTGCTTTTCTTAGTTTGGCTTTGCGTAAGTCAGCGTTGGAGAGATCAGCCCCTCTGAGGTCAGCCAACTCAAGGGTTGCCTCACGTAGATCTACATTGGAGAGATTGGCTCCAACTAGCACAGTCTGGTAGAGATAGGCTTTGTTCATTTTAGCCCCAGACAGATTTGCGCCCTCTAGCTTGACTAAGGCTAAGTTTGCCTCTTGTAAGTTTGCGTTGCTCAAATCGGCATTATTCATCGAGGATCCCTGTAACCCGGCTAACGCCAGGTTTGCCTCTCGCAGGATGGCCCCATCTAGGACATAGGCATATAAGCTAGCTCCTGATAGATCGCAGCCAACGCATTCGTTTTTACTGAGTAGCTGCTCTCGGTGGTTTGGATTTTCAGATAGTGCGATCGCCGAAATTTGCCCGATTAAACCCAGAGTAAGGCTAAATGGATAAATCCACCGAGGCTTAACTCGGCGTAAAGGAGACAAAAAACGAGCGATCGCCCGATGTATTTTAATAGGCACCATTGTCTTTTGGGAAAAGCACAATACCGATGGTTTTGATGATAATCCACAAATCCATGCCAAGATTGCGCGCACTCAAATAGTACAGGTCGATTTGAACTCGACGTGGATAAGGAACATCATTGCGCCCTGAGACTTGCCACAAACCTGTGATGCCGGGTCGAATACTAAAAACGCGATCGGCATGGGCACCATAGCGCTCAATCTCTTCCTCTACCACAGGACGAGGGCCAACCACGCTCATATCCCCCATAAGGACATTAAAAAACTGGGGAAACTCATCTAAGCTTGTTAGTCTAAGAAAGCGCCCGATCCAAGTAATGCGAGGATCTTTTCGCAACTTGCAAGTTGCTTCGTACTCGCGCCGCAAATGGGGAGAATTTTCTATCAGCTGCACCAACATCTCATCGGCATTACGAACCATTGTCCGAAATTTGATGCAACCAAATGGCTTGAGATCTTTACCAACTCGTTCTTGCACGTAAAACACCGGCCCTGGCGAACTGATTGCAATCACCAGAATCAGTAAGAGGTAAATCGGCGCAAAAACGGTTAAAACAACAAGCGAAAATAGAATATCGAAGGCACGTTTTGAGAGGACTCCATCAAGCGTTCTAAGAAGTCGCGGTAGGATGCCACGCCTCAGGGATGAACGAAGAGTCTTCCTTGAACCAAGCTGACTTTCTGCAGTCATTTTACTCCTTCAAACCACACCACACGTCCTCATCATAGAACCAGTGCTTTCATTCTCGATAAAAATACTCGGAAAATCGCCAAAAAATGGCTTCATATTTTCTTTATATCTCTATGAAAGGCGCTGACTCTGCCAAGAATTTCGTTGATTATGAAACTCTTGATAGCAACTTGCCAAGAACTTAGCATATTGTTCCTGAAAAAACTCAGGGCTGAATGACAAAGCTTGCGATCGCACCACCCCCGGATCAAGCAGGCCCAAATTTTTTTCAAAAATTGAAACTGCGTCTACCAAAGCTGCAACCGTTTGTTCTTTAAATAACACTCCAGTACCTTTATCACGATGTTCACGTAAATCCCGGACGGTTTCCGCTGTTCCTCCTTTACCGAAGGCGATCACCGGAGTGCCACAGGCTTGGGCTTCTACTGGTGTGATACCAAAGTCTTCAAAGGCTGCATATACAAAGGCTTTTGCCCGTGACATATACGAATCTACAACTGCATCTGGTTGCCAACCCAAAATTTGAATATTAGGACGAGCCAAACGACGAATTTGTTTCATCTCTGGTCCATCTCCAATTACGATCAGGGGTTTTTTAAGCTGATTAAATGCTTCAACAATTAGGGAAATCTTTTTGTAGCTAACGAGACGAGCGACGGTGAGATAAAAATCTTCTTTGGCTTCCTGCAACTGAAATCGATGGGTATCAACGGGCGGGTAAATAACTGTGGCCGGACGTCGGTAGTATCGCCAGATGCGCTGGGCAGTGTTGTGTGAATTGGCAATAAAGTAGTCAACCCGATTGGCGGTTAAAACATCCCACTGGCGCAACTGGTGCAACAGATAGCGGGTCGGGATGCCCAGCAATCCTCTTCCCATTTTGCTGCTGGCAAGGTACTCAAATGTCATGTCCCAGGCATAGCGCATCGGGGTATGGCAATAGCAGATGTGAAGTTGATGGGGTGCTGTTAAAACACCTTTAGCGACTGCATGAGCCGACGAAAGGATCACGTCGTAGGCGCGTAGGTCAAGCTGTTCGATCGCCAACGGTAAAAAAGGAAGGTATTTTTGCACGCCGCGCCGCGCTAGAGGAAACTGCTGGAGAAAGGTCGTCCCAATTTTGCGCTTGTAGAGGTAGCTATTGGGGTTGGTTGACTCAAAGTCGATCAGGGCATACAGGTCAGCATCCAGGTTGTGAGCTGCAAGGGTTTGCAAAATTTCTTTAACGACTAACTCTGAGCCACCCGTTGCCAGAGGCGTCAACCATTCATGCACGAGGGCAATATTAAGGTTGGGCAATTTGCTAGATGCTGGTTGCTGAAGAGTTTGCTCAATCAATCTGCGATCGCCTCCACCTGCTTGTCTTTGCATAGTAGCCCAATCTTGGAGCTTTATCTCTGAGAAGAGGAGGTCGAGATGATTGCCGAGTCAAAGCTGTGAATGTTAGCGTTGAAGCAGCTTAGCCATCTCGAACGATGAGAAAGTCTGTTGCCCTAGCTGCTATTGGGTTTGCGATCGCCTTTAGTCTGTGCGCTATTTTAACCCTTCTGGGAATTGATAAATTCTATTACGTACAGGCAGGGGGTGAAAAGTTTGCAACTTTTCCTGATGCGCTGGCGCAGTGGGGGGTTGGCCTTAGCTATTTGGCTCTGCACGGAATTTATTTTTACTGGCTTTTCTTTCAATTACATGCATCGCGCGACCCCTCGTTTCAATTGTGTTTGCGCCGAGGAGCCGGGTTTTTGTTGCTCGCGTTTTTGGCCTACCCGCTTGGTAATGATATCTATGTTTACCTGCACTCTGGCCTCATTAACCTGGCTGGCGAAAATCCTTATTTGACGCCTGCTGATGCGTTTGTTAGCCCTCTATCACCGCTGGTTGATTGGGGCCAAACTTCGACTTACGGGCCTTTCTCTCAGTTATTGTTTGCGGGTTCGGCTTTGACCTTAGCGGGGCACGCGATCGCGGCGGTTTATGTTTTTAAGCTGTTTTGCCTGGGCTTGCACGTGCTCAACAGCTTTTTAGTTTGGCAACTGCTGGCCAAAGACCATCGAGAACAGTGGACAATGGCCTACCTGCTCAACCCACTCTTGCTGATGGAGCAAGTTGGCTCTGCTCACATTGATATTTTGGTGAATACCAGTTTCTTGGTTTTGGCAGGGTTGTTGTTCGCGCGCTGGTATGCTCTGGTTTGGCTGCCCTTGTGTTTTGGCTTTTTGTCGAAAACGCTGCCACTGATTTGGGTGCCGCTTGTTTTTATCTTTTTAGTCAAGCAGCGCCGCTGGTGGCAATTGGTCGCCTGTGTCGGGCTGATGGTGCTGCTGTTTGTCGATTTGTCGCTGACCAGCCTGCCGACCCTGACTGCTTGGAAGAGTTTGTTTAACCCTGGTGTGACTGGGCAATATCGGGCTTCACTGCATGAAATTGTTCGCTTTGGCGTGGACACTGCACAAGCTTTGTTTCCCGCAGCGATTTCGCCTGTGCAAGAGCGCATCTATTTAGGGATTGTTAGTCAGGTATTAACGGCTGCTTACGTGCTGTTTTACGCTGGGTTTGCGCTGCGAGCCTATCTCCGCAAGACCTATGACCAGACGCAGTTATTAGAAGATTTGGGCTGGGTCACGCTGGCCTTACTACTATTTGCAACGGCTTGGGTAATGCCGTGGTACAGCTCGTCTCTGCTGGCGATCTCGGTGATGATTCCTGAGCGTCGCCTGTTTGGTCTAACCTGTCTGGTCTATAGTGTCACTAGCTCTGCCCAATATGCTTTACAAGAATTGGATGGGCTAAATAGTTTGATTGCGATTGGGTTGCCCTTACTGGTGATTGTTTTTCATAACGTTCATTGGAATTGGCGATCGCCCCAAATGTCAGGGTTTCATAGTGGGTTGCTACTCCCCTACCGAAAGAATGAGGTTTAGGGGCCAGGCTGGTTGACCCGCTTATTTGCCAATGCAGAAGCGGCTGAAAATGCGATCAAGCACTGATTCTGTGACATCTTCTCCCAAGATTTCGCTGAGAGCTTGGATGGCAGTACGCAGGTCAATCGTCCAAAAGTCAAGCGGAAGCTGATTGGCGATCGTTTCTTGCACTTGTTGAAGCGCAACTTTAGCTGTGCCAAGGGCGGCTGCCTGCCGTTGGTTAATCACAAAGTCGAGGTTGGCTGATTGCACTTGATTGGCTTTGACTTGAGTGAGAATCGCTTGTTCCAGAGCGTCAATGCCTTGGTTAAGGGCCGCTGCCGTCGCAACAGTAGGCAACGTTACCGTAGCGGGAATAGGTAGTGGAGACAATGACGCAGGTTGGGGGAGTAAATCGGTTTTGTTAAGTACCAGGATGAGGGGCCGTTGGTTCACTTGCTCGTAGATCGTTTGGTCAGCCTCAGTCCACCCGGTAGCTGCATCAATTGTGAGTAGGACGAGATCCGCATTTTGCGCAGCACGTCGCGATCGCTCAACCCCAATTTGCTCAACGGTGTCTTCGGTTTCGCGAATGCCAGCCGTATCTAACACTTGAATTGGAATGCCCCCCACCACCAGATTTGACTCCACGACATCGCGAGTAGTACCGGGCAGATCGGTGACAATGGCGCGATCGCTGCGGCTCCAGGCATTTAGCAAACTCGACTTACCAACATTGGGACGCCCGACGATCGCCACTTTCAAACCTGTGCGAATCAACTCACCCTGGTCAGCCGTCTGCAAAATTTGCTCGGTTGTTTTGAGCACCTGAGCCAATTGCGTTTGGATTGTTGCCTCGTCCAGGGGTGGCAAGTCTTCTTCAAAGTCAATGCGGGCTTCGACTTCTGCCAGGATATCCAGACAGGTTGTTCGCAACTGGCGAATGGGTTCTGCTAGCTTGCCTTGCAGGCTAGCGAGGGCAAACTGAGCGGCTTGGGGCGATCGCGCCCCCACCAGATCGGCAATGCTTTCAGCCTGGGTCAGGTCAAGTCTGCCATTCAGAAACGCTCGGAGGGTAAACTCTCCTGGCTGGGCTAGTCTGGCTCCCTGCTCGACGCACAATTGCACCACTTGTTGCACGACAATCATGCCCCCGTGACAGTGAAACTCGACCACGTCTTCGCGGGTGTAGGAGCGAGGCGCTTGCATAATCAGCAGCAGAGCTTCGTCGAGGGTGGCGTGTGTGACCGGATGGCGAATAAACCCGTAGAGAATGCGATGGCTCTCCCAAATTTGCTGACCCGGTGCAACAAACAGCCGCCGCGCGATCGCCAGCGAGTCTGCCCCAGATAGCCGCACAATGCTGACACTTCCCTGTTGGGGCACAGTGGCAGTGGCGATCGCGACAATCGTTCCGATATGGCCTGACATGAAGACGAATCTCAACTAGCGGCGACGGGCTTTGCTCATCATTTTGCGGGAAAATCGGAGCTTTAGATCTTCCTGGTTGGCCCACTCTTGCAGCAGTCGATAGAAGGTTTGGCGATCTTCCGTCGTCAGTACCGCTGTTTGGTCAGCTGTTTCAATCGCGTAGGGGTAGCCCTGCCCGATGATAATTTCGCAGCGCACCCAGTCAAGAATCTGCTCGTAACGGTTGCTTTTGACCATCCAGACGGGCATCTCTAACCGGACGGGCGCGGCATTGTGGGCTTTGAGGTAGGTAAATGCAATCTGGTTGGCAATCGGGCCGGGATAGTCTGTCAAAATTCCGGGTCGGCGACAGCGAAACAGGGGCGTGCGATCGCCCCATTGCATATACTTGCCGACCAGCGAGGCATCTACCAGCGACGGGGCTTCTGGCAAGGTCGGACGCAGACAGCGAAGCAACCCCATCAGGTCACGGGCATAGGAGGTGTCGATGTAAGCGATCAAGGGCACCTGGTAGCGATCGCTCGCTTCGATCAGACGAGAGACACTACGGATGTAGTGTTGGCGCGTTTCAATGTCAAAGGCTTCGGCAAACGTCACCACTAAGGAACCGTCAAAAAAGGCCAGACACGTTTCACAGAAGGCATGATCTTCCATGTAGGCGATCAGATGTTCCACTTCCATCTCAAAGCGGCGCATATTGACGCGGCGATCCACAGGTTCACCGCTGTTATTGACCCGCAACTCGCTGGGCGTCATGATGTCAAACGCGACATCTTTTTGATACTGCCCATCGTCTGTGTGAAAGTTTTCGTACCAACCGACTTGCACCAATGCAATCGGAATCGAGATATCCTTACTGGGGTAGATCTGAGAGCCATCGACCGCCATTGTTGCGATATTAGTGATGCGATCGCGGGCCCAGGCCAAACTTTGTTCGCGGTTTTCCCATTCTTTGCCAAAGGGTTTGACCCAATAACCCCAGTCTCCAAGCGGCTCTAACGGCTCAGCACTGCGTTGTTCAGAGTCGATCCCCTTGAGAGATTGCAGGATCGTTTCATGGCTGAGACTGGAGATCTCTTGCAGGGCAGTGCGGTAGAGATTTAAGGAGTCGCGGCTGCGGTCGTCAAAAGTGACTAAGTCTTCACGCTTTGTTTGCAGCGTGCTCATTACTTGCGACAGCTTCAAGGTCATAGCAGTACGGGTGTTTCAGTCTTGTTAATACAGTACACCCAAACTGCTGAAATGCAACTACTCGTTTAAATATTCGGTTTCTTTTCGGCGTAACCAAATGCCTCTTAAACCTGCGGCACGGGCCGCTTGATAGTCTTCATCAAAGCGATCGCCAATGTGCCAGGCCCATTCGGGTTGGCAGAGATGCTTTTGGAGTGCTGTTTGAAAGATTTGGGCATCCGGTTTTGCCGCACCAACTTCGGTTGAGATAGTGACGGATGTGAAGAAGTGAGATAACTCCAATGCGTCTAAAACAGCGTATAAACGCGAGTCAAAGTTAGACAAAATCCCCAGTTGAATCTCCATGTCACGCCAACGCTGGAGGGCTGGTCGCACATCGGGATAAACAAACCAGGGCGCTGTTGTGCTGAAGTGGTGGTAAAGCTGGGCAAAGAAGCCATCAAAATCAGCAAACTGGGGCAAAGCTCCAGCTTGTTTGAATGTCGCGATCGCAATCTTCTTCCACCAGTCATACTCTTTTTGTCGGACTGTGATGGGATCAGTGACCCCAAATGCGGGAAGACCTGCTGCCTTAAAGCATTGGTAAAATGCTTTATTCAGGGCGATCGGGTCAACTTCGACCCCAACCGATTGAGCGACTTCGCGATAGACGTGGCCAACACTGCCCTGTACACCAAACAATGTGCCAACAGCGTCTAGAAAAATGACGGTTGGCTTTTCTCGCTTGCGATCGCCTGCCATTATGATTTTCTCGTCTTAACTCGAAGCCATATTATCTGGCAGAATCACGCCACGCAAATTAGCTCCATGCAAATTCACTTTTGTCAGGTCAGTTTCGGTCAAATTGGTGCCGCGTAAATCGGTGCCACTAAAAATGGCTCCATTCAAAATCGTGCCGACTAGCTTAGTCATTGACAGGTTCGCCTCGCTCAAGTTGACGCGGCTTAAGTTGGCACTGGATAGATCCGCCCCCCGCAAATCGGCTCCCCGCAATTTTGCCCCGCTGAGATTGGCACGGGTTAAATCGGCACTGTTTAACTCGGCTTCACTCAAAATGGCATCACACAGCGTCGCACCAATTAACACCGTCCAACTCAGATTGGCTCCGCTCAAGTTTGCCTCGCTTAAGTCGCCATTTAAGACAGCCTGACACAGATAAGCTCCCCGTAGATTAGCGGCTTTTAGACTGGTTGCTATCAGTTTAGAGCCACACAGATTGGCTCCCCACAAATGCGCGCTGTTAAGATCAGCTTCGTCGAGTAATGTGTTGCTGAGATTGGCTTTATTTAGAATGGCTTGCGACAACATTGCCCCTTGCAAATTGGCTCCGGTCAGTTGAGCCTCGGTCAAATTTGCCCCTTCTAAATTGGCTCGCCGCAGGTTTGCTCCGCTCAAATTGCCTTCTGTCAAATCAGCTTCTGCGAGATGCGCCCCTTCAAGTTTGGCAGCATGCAAGTTGACGCCCCGCAGATTCGCCCCTCTCAGGTCAGCCCAGCGCAGGTTAATGCCCTTTAAGTTTGCACGGGTGAGATTGACCCCCCACAAACTTACTTTCTCAAAGTTCCTTTCTCCCTCGGCATATCGCTTTAGGAGTTCACTCGATCGCATTCAAGCTGCCTCTTTTTTTCACCGAATAGAACTGTAGGTGCAATCGGGTAGAATCCACGCCTCCCCGTATTTCTAAGTCTAGTGTTCCCAAATTTTTTACGAATTACTGGTAAAGCTTACTACCGCGTTAAAGTAGGAGACACAACACCAGGAGAATGAATCGACAAAACAAAGGAGTCATCTACGTAGCAAAAGCGAGTGTTGAACTAGTACTTTCGATCTCGCGTACCTACTCCTGATTGGGCTGGCAGTCGTTATCTGATCCTGGTTAAGCTTTACACCATTTAACAAATCAAGCTCAACTAACTAAAGTTGCATAAGGCCACATCATCTAATTGGTGAAAGTTGTAGAGCAGATTGCAGTGAACGAATGAATATGGATGGATGCGGCAGTCAATGATTAAGAATTTCAATCCCATGCAAGTGAGATTGCTATTTGCAATATTGGGATGGGCGACTGATAACACGTTTACGATTAATTCCTAATTCGGTATAACGCTTAGACTGTTAAACAGTCCAGAAGGATTAATAACGATTAAAGGAACAATGGAACGTGATAAAAGATCTACCAAAAGATAGGTGACAGGTGGTTGGTAAGTAATATATGCGGCTAGATGAATGAAACGATGTTTAAGCATCCTACTACAGACGTTCCAGCGCAGAAAGTAGGGAATAAAGGGGTTTGACGGCCCAATTTAAACCAACTCGCAGTTGGTGTTCTAGGGTTGGCATGCGATAGAGATAAAGCAGTTTGCGAATCACCGAGGCTGGCGCACCGTTTAACGTGATCCCCATTGCGGTGATGGTGGCTGTATCAGTGCCCAGAGTCATCATCTCACCCAGGTGGGTATAGCGGAAAGGTAAGAGGGGTTTGTCTGCGATCACGGCCCAAAGATTCCAGCCTGCATAGTCTGCCTGTTGTAATGCAACCTGGGCAGTGGTTGGAACTTGCTGACCCTCGGCATCTTTGCAGTCGGCTGCATCACCTAATGCAAAGATTTCTGGATGGTCGATGACCTGCAAGGTTGGAGTGACATAGACCTGGCCGCGTGGATTCTTCTTAAAGGGCAGTGCTTGAATCACTTCAGCGACTTTCATCCCAACAGTCCACACAATCATATCGACCGGGATTGTATCAGTCGTGCCTTTGTAAGTGAGATCTAAACTGTCAGACTTGAGGTCAGAGACGGTGGTTTCTAAATCGACCCATACACCACGCGCTTCTAAGGCTTTTTGGGCGGCCTCCCGGTTATATTCGGTTGCTTGTGCCAGAATGCGATCGCTCATATCAATCAAGCGCACTCGCCCTGCCTCACCCAGCACATCAGCAATCTTGCACGCCAGTTCAACACCTGTATAACCCGCACCCACGATGGCTACCCGAATTTTCTCTGAGCCGCTATTTTTAAGGGTTTGCAGGCGATCTTTCAAGCGGTAAGCATCGGTGATCGAGCGAAACTGGTAAGTCACTTCAGAGGCACCAGGAACGATCTCAGTGGGAGTTTCACCCCCAAATGACACGACGAGATAATCGTAAGTCAGCGTACTACCTCCTTGCAGGTGTACGACTTTCTCTTCTGAATTAATTTCTACAACTTTGCTCTGACAAAATTGAACGCCACTGCCAGCTAACAAATCTTGAAACTGAGGTGCGATTTCCCAGGTTTGTAGCTCGTCGCTGATGAGTTCGTATAACAAAGGAAGGAACAGAAAGCGATCGCTCTTATCAACCAAAACAATTTCAGGTCGATTTTGACTTGTCCAGGGCATCTGGCTAAGCCGCAAAGCAGTGTAAAGACCACCAAATCCACCACCCAGGATACAAATCCGAATTGGTTGCTGAGTCATAAGATCGTCCGTTCTGGGTTTCCCAACACAGTTCACTTACAGGATAACGCGCTTTCTGTTGGCTTTTAATCAAGCCTAAAAATCATAGGAGGGGGTTTCTCCCCTGGTTGCACCTGTTCAACCTCGTGATTAGATCAATAAGTGGTTTGGTGGATTCACCGAATCAGTAGATGTTGTTCATCATTCACTTTTCATTTCAACAATACTGATTTCCGTGATTCAACCCTGGTTTGCCTGTTGCAATTTAGCCATCCTTGTTGTGTAAAGCATCTATCTGACGACCCATGCGGCAATTTACTCTTGCTGTCTCGCTTATTGCTCTTTTCGCTTCATTTGCTGAGCCAGCCCAAGCTGGTAAAGAGGGCGTGCCTGGACGACGCACGGGGGGTGGTACCCGCCTCACCCAGTCGCGTATCAAAGTATCCAAAAAGCCGGTAGCACGGTTTCAGGCATTAACTTTCGCGTCTCGCACCAATTTACCAACATCGCTCAAAATTAAAGCTTTATATGGCTAATTATTCGCTGTATAAAGCTTACTATCAGAACCAAGATTTTAGATTAAAACTTTCATCGTAGAATCCACAACAAACTCCATCACAGCAGCAGAGTTTAGTGGTGACAAGTTTTTTCAAACATGATCGCATTCTGCTCAACGAAGTTTAGTGCAGCGGTCATAAAGCAACAGTAAAAACTGGTAAACGGGTAAATATAGCGGTAGTCATCTAGGTTAGGATGGGGTGCAGGGGTAGAACCCCTGGCTGAGGGCGCAGCCCCCACAACCCCCTTGATTTTCAATGTCCTAAACCAACTGGCGACAGCTATAAATAAAATCCCAGGTGTAGAACCGTCTGTGGTATGGTTTGGCACTGCTAAATCCCTACAATGGGATGACGTTTACCTGCAAATCCCTAAACGTGCAAAGCAGAGCTATATTTATTCTTCTAAAGCGACTTACCACGTGACTTTCCCATGTAGCTTCTGAAGCTGTTTTGCCTTGATCCCTGGAATTTGCTGCAAATCTTCGAGCGCGCGGAAGGGACGAATTTGGCGGGCAGAAATGATGCGTTGGGCAAGTTTTTTGCCAACTCCAGGCAGTGCTTCTAATTCTTTTTGGGTGGCTGTGTTGAGATTCACCAGGTTTGTGAGTTGAGGCGATCGCCCGTTCACTGCGGCTCTGCTCGGGCGGCTAGTTTGCGATGCTTGGGGTATGGGTGTAGTCGGACATGCGATCGCATGTTTCCCTGCTTTCTTGCGAATGGCACTGGGTAAGCCCACGATGGCATCGGTGTAGAGCCGCTCAAACTCCTGTTGGTAATGGGCCGCTACTGTTGGGCTGTAAACAATCAGCACAGTTTCATCGTTGCCACGATTGGCTGCTTCTGTCCAGTTGTGGGAGCCAGTCATCACAATTTGTCCATCCACAACGCCAAACTTGTGGTGCAAAAGGTCGCCAGGAGGCAGACGTGGCACTCCGACTGAGGTGATGGGTTGCTGCCAGGGACGGTTTTCGGCTTCTGGGCGACAATCCTCCTGGAGTGTCACACCCAGCATATCCAGAACTTCGCTATAGAACCCATTTGATATCTATTCATTGGCTAGGCGCTTGAGCATCAGGCGGATAAAGCAAAGATTGAGTTTCGCGGTCGCATGTGCCAGTGTCCGTTCAAAGTTCTTAACCAAACTTTTGCACCG
>Ga0209172_10000961_pt1 | contig 69734 bp, 63 predicted proteins | sample LarsenN4metaG_FD_184113 | JGI IMG/M metagenome (GOLD analysis project Ga0209172, IMG submission 184113) | Hot spring sediment bacterial and archeal communities from British Columbia, Canada, to study Microbial Dark Matter (Phase II) - Larsen... ...
GATGGACACGGATCGCTGCCCATTGTTGCTTGGTCAATCCTCGCCACGCCATGTGCTGCCCTCCTATGTTGCTCGGCAACTCATGGCGTTATCATACTTCAAACGGCAGGTTTTGAAATAGCTTCTAATACGGCCATTGCCACTCCTGCGAACCAGAGCCGCCATGCACCCAAGGACTCCCTCCCGCAGCACTACGTTTCACAGCACGTTGCTCGGAAGCCCGACGCCAGGCCTGAGCCGCGCGGGTCGCCGCGTAGGCTCCATGCCGTGGTCGGGCTCGGCATTGCGCTGCGGGCTTGGGCCGCGCTCCCCCACGCGCATGCCGCCGGTTTCAGGCAAGTAGAGGCTTTGACCCCTCCGGACTTTTCCCAAATCGCCCCGGCACCAAATACGTCTCACGCCTAGTTGTAGCCTCCCGTATTCCCGCCGTCGCACCGTAGCTCGCTCCACTTCCGTGGCTCCACCCCGCCGAGCGCCTTGGCCTCACCGGTTCAAAACCCCCATTGTCGCCGTTTTCAACCCGGCTTGCGCGCGAGGAACGGATAGCCGTACACCTCGTACTTGCGGGCCTTCGCTTCGCCGCCGGCCCCTCCAAACGTGTCGCAGGATGGCCCGATCTGGATCTCGACGAATCCGGACTGCTCGAGCATCCGCTGCCTGCCTGCACCCGGCAGGCCACCAGCGATTCAATCCGTCCACAAGTCGATGGTGCAGATCGCCACCTCCGGCACGGGCTTGCCGTTCGCGATATCGGCGAATTGCAGCCGCCCGCCCGGCCGCAGCACACGGAAGATCTCCGCAAAGACCTGACGTTTGTCAGCGCACAGGTTGAGCACCCCGTTGCTGATGACCACGTCCGCCCAGCCGTCCTCGACGGGTAAAGCCTCGGCGAGTCCCTCGCGGAACTCGATGTTCGCGTAGCCGAGAAGCTGGGCCGTCGAGCGTGACTTCTGGAGCATCTCCTTCGTCATATCGACCCCAATTACCCGGCCCTCGGACCCGACCTGGGCCGCTGCAATGAAACTGTCAAAGCCCCCACCTGAACCGACGTCCACAACCCGCTCGCCCCGTGCCAGGGGGTGCGGCGAGAAGGGGTTGGCGACCCCGGCGAAGGACTCGACAGCGACCTCGGGCAGGGCATTCACAACCGCGGCATCGTAGCCGAGGCGTGCGGCCAACAGACGACCCGTGTGGAAGTGGTACTTGCCGGCGGGATTCGTGGCGACTTGCCGGTATTTCTCCCGGACCTGCTCGCGCAAGGCCTCTACGTCCACCATCACCTTGTCCGACATAGCTTCACCCCCTTCTATGCGACAGATCAGTGCCTCCCAGGTTTTCGACTTCCAGCCCTTTTGCGGCCGAACATGTCGTTAAGCCGCATCTCTTGCACTGGCTCGAGGGGATACCCGCATCTCGGACACGACGTCGCCTGCTTGGAGATCTGCCGCTGACATGCCGGGCAATTTATCACTGCCACCGGAACCTCCCGTCCTGCAGAGACTTGGCCCCGACATATCGACCCACGCGCACGGAGAAAAAGCTAGGCCCTCCCAGGCGGCAGCGCATGGCCGGTCCATGGCGTGGGCGTGGTTTTTTCGTGATTTTTCATGGTGGTTTTGTGGTATGATGATCGGCCGTTCAGCCGGGGCTGACCCGGCAACCCCTGTTAGTGCCGACCCGCAGACATCAGGGGGGGCGGGGCGATGCGGTACGCTTTCGGTGACTATCTCCTCGATGCACAGCGCTACGAGCTACATTGCGCCGGGAAACCGGTGCCGCTACGGCCGAAGGCTTTTGAGGTTCTCGCCTACCTCTTGGCGCATCGCGAGCGCATCATCTCCAAAGCCGAATTACTCGAACACCTGTGGCCGGGCCAGTTCGTCGGCGATGCCACTTTGAATTCCTGCATCAAGGAGGTGCGCCGGGCGATCGGCGACCGCGGCGCCATGCCACGCCTTCTGCGCACGGTGCGCGGTCGCGGCTATTGCTTCATGGCGCCGGTAACGGAAGCAAATCAGTCGCCACCGGAGGATATGCAGCCCGCCACACCGGCGCCGACGGCCGCCGCCGCGCGCGAGCCTCTCTCTCCCTCAACACCTGCTGCCGTCGCTGAGCCTGGCCTGTCCCCTGGCGACGTGCAGGACACCGGTGAGGAATACAAGGCCGTCACTGTGCTCTGCTTTGCCCTGGCCAAGGCCTCGGCCCTGGCGGAACGGTTAGGACCGGAGGCGATGTATCAGCTGATGCAGGCGGTGGTGGCCGACGCCCAGGACGTCGTGCGGCGGTACGCAGGGGCCATCGTGCACCTCACCGGCGAGGGGTTCACGGCGCTGTTCGGCGCCCCCACGGCGCAGGAGGACCACGCCCGGCGCGCCGTGCTGGCGGCGCTCGAGCTGCGTCAGCGCCTGCAGGAGCACGCGGCGATCCGTACCGACGCAGGCGGAGAAGCCTTGGCCGTCCGCATGGGCTTGCACACGGGGCCGGCGGTGGTGGGCCATCTGCCATGTGAGCCGCAGCGGCTGTATACGGCTGTCGGTGCGACCACCCATCTGGCCGCCCGTCTCCAACAACGGGCCGCCCCTGGCGCCATCCTGATCAGCGCCGCCACCCACCGATTGGTGCAGGCGGAAGTGCGCGCCGAGGCGTGCGCCATCCGCGAGGGCGACGGACGGTCGCCGACCGCCCCGGCCTATGCGCTACAGGGACTGGTTCAGCAGCGCGCCGGCGTGCCCGGCTGGCGGGGGCGCCCGCTGAGTCGTTTCGTCGGCCGGGCGCGGGAGATGGCCGTGCTGCAGGCTCGCCTGGCCCTGGCGGCCCAGGGGCGGGGGCAGGTGGTCGGCATCGCCGGCGAGCCCGGCATGGGCAAGTCGCGCCTGCTCTACGAATTCGCCCAGAGCCTGCGCGGTCGCTCAGCGACCTACCGCGAAGCCCACTGTCTGGCCCATGGCAGCGCCACGCCCTATCTGGTGGCGCGCGCCCTGCTGCGGCAAACCTGCGGACTCAGCGAAGCAGACGGCCCTGAGGCCATCGCCGCCAAGGTGCAGCGCTATCTCCAGGAGGCCGGAGCGGCCCGACCAGACGAGGCAGCCCTGCTGCTGGCGCTCCTCGATGTGGCGCTCGATGCCGCACCGCTGGCCGCGCTGGACCCACAGGCGCGCAAGGCCCGCACCTTCGCGCTGCTCCACCAGCTCATGCTGGGCGAGGGGCACCGCCAGCCGCTCGTCCTGGCGGTGGAAAATCTGCACTGGATCGACGCTACTTCGGAGGAATGGCTGGCGGCCTTGGTCGACCGGCTGGCCGGCGCAGCCATCCTGCTGCTGACGACCTACCGTCCCGGCTATCGCCCGCCGTGGCTGGACAAGTCCTACGCCACGCAGCTGGCCCTGCCGGGCCTGACGCCCGCGGATAGCCTGGCGGTGGTGCGGTCGGTGGCGCGGACAGCCCCGCTCCCGGAGCGCCTGACGCAGGAGATGGTCGCCAAGGCGGCGGGCAATCCCTTCTTTCTCGAGGAGCTGACCCGCAGCGCCATGGAAGAGGGTGGCCGCGACGCCGCGCTGGCCATCCCGGACACCGTCCAGGCGGTGCTGGCGGCGCGCATCGATCGCCTGCCGCCCGCCGAGAAACGGCTCCTTCAGACCATGGCGGCGATCGGCAGAGACGTCCCTTTCCCCCTCCTCCGCGCCGTGGCCGAGCTGCCCGAGGAGGGGTTGCACCGCCGGCTCGACCATCTCCAGGCCGCGGAGTTCCTCTCCCAAGCCCAGCCCCGGCCGATGCCCGTCTACGCCTTCAACCACGCCCTGATTCAGGAGGTCGCCTATCGGTCGTTGCTGCAGCGCGCCCGGCGAAACCTCCATCGCCGCATCGCCCAGACCCTCGCCGAGGGCTTTCCCGAAGTCGCCGCCACCCAGCCCGAGCGGCTGGCGCACCATTACACCGAGGCCGGCATGCACGAGCTGGCCATTGCCTACTGGCAACAGGCGGGCCAGCGTGCCCTTGAGCGCTCGGCCTATGTGGAAGCCATCAGCCACCTCAGGAAGGGGCTGGCGGCGCTCAAAGCGCTGCCGCAAACCCCTGAGCGCCTGCGGCGGGAACTCGACCTGCAGATCGCCCTGGGCCCGGCGTTGAGCGCCGCCACCGGCGCTGCCGCCCCGGAGGTGGAGCAGGCCTACGAGCGCGCCCGGGCGCTCGGCGCGCAGCTCGGCGACACGCCGCAGCTCTTCCCGACCCTGCGAGGCCTCTGGCGGTTTTATCTGAATCGGGGGGCGTTGGCGACGGCGCAGGATCTGGGGGAGCGGCTCCTGCAGCTGGCGCGGCGTGAGGCCGAGCGCATGCCCCTCCTGGAGGCCCACGAGGCGCTCGGCACTACCCTGTTCTTCCGCGGCGAATACACGGCCGCTCGGGAGCATCTAGAGCAGAGCCTCACCCTCGTCGACCCTATGGCGCAGCGACACCTGGCGCTCCATCGCGGCTTGGCGCTCGGCGTGACGGCCCTGGCCTACACGGCGAATGCGCTGTGGTGCCTGGGCTATCCGAGGCAGGCCGTGCGGCGCTGTCAGGAGGCGCTGGCTCTGGCCGAGGCGTTGGCGCATCCCCACAGCCTGGCATTCGCCCGGCACTATGCCGCCTTCCTGCATTACCGCCGGCGCGAGGCCTCGGCGGTGCGCGAACACGCCGAGGCCTGCCTGGCCGTGGCGACCGCTCAGGGGTTGCCGCTCTGGGCGGGGTTGGGGCAGTGCATGCGGGGCTGGGCGTTGGCCATGCAGGGTCATGGCGAGGCGGGCCTGGCCCAGCTGCAGCAAGGTCTGGCGGCCGTCTTGGCCACGGGACAGGGGATATCACGGGCGGCCTGTCTCTTGCTGTGGGCCGAGGCCGCCGGACAGGTGGGCCAGGTCGAGGTCGGGCTGCGCCTGCTGACCGAGGCTTTGGAAGCGTTCGAGGCCAGCGGGCGGAGCGACGGGCTGGCGGAGGCCTATCGGCTGCGCGGCGAATTCCTCCTGCGCCAGGCCACCCTGGATGCGGCTCAAGCCGAAGCCTGCTTCCAGCAAGCCCTGGCCATCGCCCGCCGCCAGCAGGCCAAATCCTGGGAGCTGCGCGCCGCCCTCAGCCTCGCGCACCTATGGCAACAGCAGGGTAAGCGTGCCGACGCCCACGAGCTGCTAGCCCCGATATATGGCTGGTTCACGGAGGGGCTTGACACCGCTGACCTGCAGGAGTCTAGGGCCTTGCTGCAAGAGCTGTCATAAACGATCACCCCCTTTGCATTGTCCCCTGCCAATTGCTGGCATACAATGAGGGTCAGCGAAAGGAGGTGATGTCGCGATGGAGAGCAGCCTGCTCGATGAGTTGGTGGGCGCGCTGACAGAAGAGGGGTCAGTCGATCCCAAACAAGTGCATGAAGAGGCCCTGCGTCTCTATGTGAATACCCATCCCACCCTGAAGCTCGACGGCGCGGTGGCCCTGTGGCGGAAAGGACGGGTGTCCCTGGCGAAAGCAGCGGAGATCGCAGGCCTTACGGTACCGGAGTTCAAAGAGGTGATCGCTGCCCGGGGCATTCTCCGGGAAACGGAGGGGAAAAGCAGCGCCGAGATGGATGCAAAATTGCGTGAGACTCTTCCATGACCGCGGTCATCTCGGATACCGATATCCTCAGCACTTTCGGAAAGATTGACCGTGTGAATCTGCTCCAACGGCTTTTCCAACACGTGCACGTGGCCCCTGCTGTCTATTGGGAATTGCTGCAGGCTGAACGTATGGGATTCCTGTGGGTTGCGAGCATCAAGGCAGCTGTGGAACTGCTGCCGCTGACGGCAAGTGAAAGCCAGCAAGCTGAGCGCCTCTCCCTGCGGTATCCGCAGCTAGGGAGCGGTGAGATTGAAAGTTTTGTCCTGGCACAGACGCATCATTTGCTTTGCCTCACCAATGACCGACAGGCCAAGGCAGTAGCAAGGGCGCTCGCGCTTCCATATCTTGACCTGGAAGAGATCCTGCGGGCGGTGAAGACCAGGCAGCTTCTCACCGTCGAAGCGCTATCACGGGTGATTGCCGAGATCGAGGAACAAGACCATACTCGTATTACGGCCAAAGACCAAATCCTTGGCAGCTGAAACATCGGTGCTTTACCAGCCCTCCCTGCTGCCGTTCCCACCAGCCTGCTGAGGGGCAGTCAGCGAAATATGGGGTCAGAACCCAATGACCCTTAATCTTCACGCCCTCTCCGAGTCGTAGAGGGACTGCGCCTACTGACCGAGGCCTTGGAGGCATTCGAGGCCAGCAGGCGGTGCGACGGGCTTGCGGAGGCCTATCGGCTCCAGGGCGAATTCCTCCTGTGCCAGACCACCCCGGATGCGGCCCAGGCCGAAGCCTGCTTCCAGCAGGCCCTGGCCATCGCCCGCCACCAGCAGGCCAAATCCTGGGAGCTGCGCGCTGCCCTGAGCCTCGCCCGCCTGTGACGAGAGCAGGGCAAGCATGCCGAAGCCCGCGACTTGCTAGCCCCAATCTACGGCTGGTTCACTGAGGGATTTGACACGGCGGACCTGCAGGCGGCTCAGTCGCTGCTGCATGATTTTGCACCCCTTGACCCGCACCCGCTCAACAGAGTATAAGCAACTGCGATGTCGGGTTCGTACGGCCCTCGCGATGGACATGTCGCGGCCATGGCGAGGTGGGGTTTGGGGCTTGGCACAGCGTCGATCGGGCTGTGCAGCGCAATGAGGCGACGGCAAAATCCGCGCCGCGCAGCGCCAGACTTCGGCGAACCCCAAAGACACCCACGGCAGGAAGGAGGACACCATGCCCATCAAAGTCCTTGAGCTGCACCATCATGGTATTCGCATCGGGACGACTCCAGAGGAGGTCGAAAAGGCCCGGCAGTTTTACAGCGAGGTGCTAGGATTGCCGGTCGATCAAGGTCGCCCCAACATCCCCGGCATCCCTGGCTTCTGGCTGTATGTCGGCGACGACCAGCATACGGCGCAGATCCACCTCATGGGCGCCGTGGGTCGGTCGCCGGTGGCGCGCAGCGACATCGAAGACCCGACGATTCCCCATGTGGCGCTGGCGGTGGAGGATATCCAGGAGGCGCAGAAAGAGTTGGATCGGCAGGGCATCTGGTACTGGCGCATTCAAGGGTTGGTCGGCCAGTACTCCGACCAAGTGTTCGTCCGGGACCCCTTCGGCAACGTCATCGAGCTGCATCAGATCGGAACCTGCCGCTGCAACAAAGCAGCCCTAAAAGAGTGCTGAGTGCTGAGGACTGAGTGCTGAGTCCCATTATCAGCTGCGGCATCATCTCAGCACTCAGCACTCAGCACTTCTCTTAGCACTCAGGACTTTTGGGAGGTCGGCATGCTGACGCCTGCGCAACGAGCGGTCATTGAGCGGGTCGAAGGCCTGACGCGGGCGCGTATCGCACCCCGCGCCGCGCATTACGATGCCGTCGGCACTAATCCCGTCGAAAGCTGGCGCGACCTCTGGGTCGAAGGCTTCCTCGCCATGGCGATCCCACGGGAGTACGGCGGCTTAGGCCTCGACATGCCCACCTACATCGGCGCTATCGAAGCCCTGGCCAAAGGCTGCGCCAATACCGCCATGACCGTGCACATGCACTCCACCGTGCATCGCTTCATCGAGGCCCTGGCGACGACGGCACAGAAGACGCGGTACTACGCCGAGACGGTGGAGCGCGGCAAGATGTTCGGCAGCTGGGGCAGCGAGCCGTCGGTCAGCTTATCGCGGGCTTTTCTAGTCGAGACCAGCATACGCCCAGTCGACGGCGGCTACCGCATCGACGGCGTGAAGCATTTCTGCACTATGCAGGGAGGCGCCTCGTATTACATGGTATGGTGCGCCCTGGATGGCCGGCAGGATATGTCCACGGCGCTGCTGCAGGCTCTCGTCCCAGCGGATACGCCGGGGATGCACACGGATGGCGTCTGGAATACCCTGGGGATGCGTGCCACCTTCAGCCCGTCCGTGGTGTTCGAAAACTGCGTGGTGCCGGACGACGCGATCCTTGGCCAGCCGGGCATGGCCACGCAGGTCGGCGTGGCGGAAAGCTTCGGCCTGGGCTATGCCGCCATCTATCTGGGCATCGCGCAAAGCGCTTTGGAGTTCGCCTCGCAATACTGCCAGACGCGGGTGTTCCGGCCGGAGAACGTGCCCATTGCGCACGACCCGACCATTCAGCGCCACATCGCTGAGATGGCGATCCCGCTGGAGGCGGCGCGCTTGCTCCTCTACCAGGTCGCCTTGCAATGGGAGCACGCCGACGTTGCCAAGCGCGGCCTCCTGGCCAGTCAGGCCAAGTACCTCGCCACGCAGGTCGGCTTGCAGGTGACCACGACGGCGATGCAGGTGGTCGGTGGCCGCAGCGCCTCGAGGGACTGGCCCGTGGAACGGGCCTATCGCGACCTGCGCACCTGTACCCTGATGCCGCCAAGCGTCGACCGCATGCTGGAAGTCGTCGGCAAGGCGGCCCTCGGCGTCGAGGTCCAGATGTTCAACGTCGGCGCTGTGGCGCCCATCAAGGATGTGGCCGGATGAGGGTGTGCGTCAGAGTTGTGCCGGGGGGAAGGGAACGTGAGGGCCATCGCGGTGGCAAAAAAGTGACGCATAGCTGACGAATGAGCGCTCTGTAGATTTGCATTCGTCTCAGTCTGCAGCATAGCCAAGGAGGGCACCAGATGAACCAACGCGATCTCTGGACGGTCTGCGGCATCATCGTCATCCTCTGCGTGCTGTGGACCGCCATCTCGGGGCTGGCAGGAACCCCGGCGCCGATGAAGTTGAAATTCACCTCGCCCCTGGCCCCTCCGCCGTTCCTCGTCAGCGAAACCGTCAAATGGTGGGCCGATGAGGTCGCGAAGCGCAGCGGTGGGCGCATCGAGTGGGAGTTCTACTGGATGGGCGCCCTGACAAAGGCCGGGGAGGAACTGGAGGCGGTTCAGGTCGGGCTGGCGCATGTTGGCAGCATTGCCGCGCCGTATTATGCCGGCAAATTACCGCTCAGCAACTGGAACTATGCTGTGCCCTTCGGCCCTGGCGATGCCAAAATGATCCTGGAGGCGACCAAGCGCCTGTTCCAGGAGATCCCGGAGCTCAGAGGAGAGCTGGAGCGCTACCATCAGAAAATCCTTATCCCTCTAGTCATCGACACCTACAACCTCACGTCCAAACGGCCGATCGTGAAAGTCGACGACTTCAAAGGCCTGAAAATCGCCTCGATCGGCGCTTATCATCCGAAAATCCTCAACGCCATCGGCGCCTCCGCGATCCATATGCCGGTGGCTGAGCGCTACACCGCCTTGCAGACCGGGGTCATCGAAGCCGAGTTCCTGCCCTGGGACATCTCCTACGCCTACAAGTACCAGGACTACAACAAACATGCCACGTGGGTCGACATGGGGGCGGCCATGCCCACCATCGTGACCGCCAACCAGACCTTCTGGAACAAACTGCCAGCCGACCTCCAGGAGCTGATGCTCAGTGTGGCGGATGAAGCGATGGAACGCAATGCCGAGTTGATCAAGAGCCGGCGGGAAGAAGCCATCGCCGGGTTCAAGGCCGCTGGCGTCACCTTGCATGACATGCCCTTCGAGGAGCGGGTCAAGTGGGCCGAGGCTCTTTCCGACATTCCCGGCGAGTGGATCAGGGAAATGGAGGGCAAGAAATTAGCCGGTCGACGGGTCATGGTGCGTTATCTGGAACTGCTAGAAGACATGGGCCACAAGTTCCCGCGCAAGTGGGCGGCAGATTATCGCTAACGGAGGTAATGGGGGCGATGCGAGCCTTGTCCTGGTGCAACCGCGGTTTGGGCTGGCTGGTGGCGGCTGCCAATGGGCTGTCAGCGGCGTTCGTGTTGGTGCTCATGGTCCTGGTAATGGCCGATATCATCGGCCGCTATCTGTTCAATAGCCCGGTGCCCATGACCTACGAGGTCGGCTCCTTCATGATGGTGTTCATCGTCTTCCTGGGGCTGGCCTATACCCAACGCATGGGAGCCCATATCCGGGTGGAGTTCCTGACCCTTCATCTCTCTGCCCAAACGCGCGCCCTCCTCGACATTCTCGCGTCGGTCCTCGGCCTCGGGCTGTATGCTGTCATCACCTATGAGGGCTTCCTGTGGTCCTGGACCTCGTGGGAAGTCGGGGATTATGTGGCGGGGTTGGTCAACATCCCCAGATATCCCTCGCAGTTCGTCGTCCCGTTTGGGGCCGCCATCCTCTGTCTGCAATTTCTCGCCGATATCGTGCGGCGTGTCAGCGAACTCGGAAGTCTACGTCAGGACACCGCCCCTGGGGCTGCAGGCTAGCGACACCTGCGAGGAGGACGCCATGGATCCGTTGACGTGGGGAGTGCTGGGTTTCGTCGCGGTGTTGGTGCTGCTGGCGCTGGGGGTGCATGTCGGTTTGGCCCTGGCCATCGTCGGCCTGGTAGGCATCGTCGGCATGACGGGGAGCGTCAGCATGGGTTTGGGTCTGCTGACCACGACGCCGTATTCGACGACCGCGGTCTTCGCCTTTACCGTCCTGCCCTTGTTTATCATCATGGGACTGTTCGCCACCCATGCCGGCATGAGCGGCAAGGCTTTCGACGCCGCCTATAAGTGGGTGGGGCGGATGCCTGGTGGGTTGGCCATCGCCACGACTTGGGCCAATGCCTTGTTTGGCGCCTGCACCGGCTCGAGCGTGGTGGCCTGCGCCGTGTTCACCAGGATCAGCCTGCCGGAGATGCACAAACGGCGCTATGACAAACGGTTTGCCTGCGGCACCATCGCTGCGGCCGGCATGCTGGGTATGCTCATCCCGCCTAGCGCTCTCATGGTGATCTATGGCATCCTTACGGAGCAGTCGATCGGCATCCTGCTCATCGCTGGCATCGGCCCAGGGCTCTTACTGACCGTCGTCTTTACCCTAGGGATTATCGGGCTGGCCAGCCTCCGTCCCCAGATCGCCCCGCGGGCAGATATCGCCGCCCCATGGCGAGACAAAGTCCGCTCCTTGTCGGGCATGTGGGGCATCATGGTGCTGGTGGTCGGCATCATCGTCGGCATGTATACCGGCGTGTTCACGCCCACCGAGGCCGGCGCTGCTGGCGCCATGGGAGCGCTCATCCTCGCCCTGCTGTCGCGGGGTCTGACGTGGACCAACTTCGCTGCGGCTTTGCATGAGGGAGCCCAGACCACCGCGATGATTTTTTTCATCCTCATCGGAGCGATGATCTTCGCCCGCTTTCTCGTCCTCACGGGGTTGCCGAGTGCCTTTGTGGGATGGGTGCTGCAGGCCGGCATCCCCCCCATGGCCGTCGTCATCCTGTTTTTGGCGATGTACCTCTTTTTGGGCATGTTTCAGGATTCGATCTCGATGATGTCCATCACTCTTCCCGTGGTGCATCCGATCATCCTGCAGTTGGGGATCGACCCCGTCCATTTCGCCATGCTGGTGGTCATGGCTATCGAGATCGGCCTGCTCACACCGCCCGTGGGCCTGAATGTCTATACGGTGCGATCGGTGGCCAGCCAGATCCCCGAGGGTGAAGATATCTCCCTGGACGACGTCTTCCGGGGCATCGTGCCGTTTTTCTTCCTCTCCCTCATCGCCCTGGCCGTCATGATTCTGGTGCCCTCGATCAGCACCGTGCTGCCCACCGCCATGTTCGGCAAATGAGTTGACGACGCAGGCCGCATCATGCGCCGAATGGGCTCTTTCCCCCGAGCGCCGCTCCCACCCCCACCGGCACCCTCCCCCATCGAGGGCATCGGCGTCAAGTTACACCGTGGGAGGCACCGATCGTCCCCTCTCCCCCTGGGAGAGGGTCAGGGTGAGGGGTGCCCAATCGCCGCTCACCGGCCTGGCTGCCCTCACCCCAGCCCTCTCCCGCAGGGAGAGGGAGCCTTCACTTGGCGCCTATGCCTATCAAGGGGGAGGGGCCATTTATCTCCCCTTGTCAGCTCCTGGAGAAGGAGGGGCATGCACGTAGAGCTGCGAGCTCGGCGGCTTCGCTCCCTGAACGGCGGTGGGTGGACGTAAGGTGTATTTCACGTCGCGCCAGTGGTCGGCATATTGCCGCTCCGGATGGTAGACACGCCTGAACTTCCACAGCATGCGCACGAAGTTAGTCTGGCCGCGCAGGAGTAGCCTGACCGCCTGATCGAAGGTGCCCCACAGGGCGGCGAGGCCCAAATGCTTGCGGTTGAGCACGGCTTGCGTCTTGACCAACTCCTCATAGAAACGTTTGAGCGGCAACTTCGTCGGCAAAACGGCGTGCTGGACGTCGAAAAGCCGGTAATCGAGGGAGGTTAATCGGCGAGATTCCGTCAACCAGGTCTCCGTCCCGGGGTACGGGGTATTGACGGTGAGGTGAACGATCTCCGGGACGCTCGTCGCCCACTCTCGCACGAGGCGAAATCGTTCTTCGTCCCAAGCGGGATCGGCGATGAGGTTGATGGCCACCAGGATGCCGAGCGAGCGCGCCACCTCCAAGGCTTCGAAATTCTTGCTCGGAGTCACCCGCTTGCGATACAGCCGTAACCCTTCTTCATCTAACGCCTCAATCCCCAAAAACATGTAAGTCAGTCCCAGCCGTTTCCAGTAGGCGAACACCTCGCGATTGCGCAGCAGCACATCGCAGCGGGTCTCGAGGTAGTACTGTTTGCGAATGCCGCGCTTGTCGATGGCTTGGCCGATCGCGAGGCCATGCTCGGGGTGGATGAACGCCACGTCATCGACGATGAAGACGTTCGGCTCCTGGATATGAGCCAACTCTTCGGCGGCCGCGTCGGGCGGAACCTGGCGGTAGCTCCGGCCGTAAAACGTCCAGGCGCTGCAGAAGCTACAGTCCCAGGGACAGCCGCGGGTGAACTCGATCGAGGCGCAAGGATCCAGGAGGCCGATGAAATATTTGTGGCGCTTGCGGGTGAGATCTCGCGCCGGTGGGTGGCCGTCGAGACCATCAAGGAGTGCTGGCTGCGGTCCGGCGCCATCCTGGGTGACCACGCCGGGCAGGGATGACAGATCACCATCCGGGGCAGCAGCCAGGAGTTGCGGCGTGATGGCTTCACCCTCGCCGCGAACCACGCAGTCGATCGCCCCCTGGGCGTGCTCCAGCAGTTCGGCGGCGATGAACGAGGCGCTGTGCCCGCCGACGAAGACGAAGCAATGGGGCAGGCGCTGTTTCGTGGCGATGGCGAGGTCGATGACCTCGGGGACGTTGGCGAGATAGTTGAGAGAAAACCCCACGGCGCGCGGTTGAAACTGCTGTAAGGCTGCGAAGTAATCCGCATGGCGAAATACCTGGAGGTCGAGGAGTTGCACCCGATGGCCGGATGACCGCACGGCTTGGGCCACGCGTTCTAAGCCAAGCGGTTCGAGGCGGAGGTAGATCTCTGAATACATCAGGGGGCTTGGATGCACCAGCAGAACGTTCATCATATATCTCCCTTGCAACCGTATCCTGGGGTAGCGCTACCGCTCATCACAATATACTCACAGCCAGCACCGCAATCGATGCCGAGGCTCGCGCTATCCGACGCGCTATCCCTTGTGGTTGTCAGCACAGCGTCTGACAGCGTACCACCGTCGATGCTCTTCCCTAATTTCCTATGGCCCTCACTTCGCTCTCTCCCGGAGGGCATAGGCGCCAAGTTAAGCGCGAAGGCATGCAGGGACAGGGTGTGATGCCCCTTCCCCCCTGGTGGAGGAAGGTCGGAATGGGGGGGGAGGAGATCGAAAAGGTCGGTTATTCCTCTCTATTCTCCCTAACTTGGCGCCTATGCTCCCAGAGGGAGAGTTGACTGGGGGAGATCTCGGCTCTTGACAGCCTTCCCGCCGACCCCGACCTTCCCACATCGAGGGCATGGGCGCCAAGTGAAGGCTCCCTCTCCCTTCGGGAGAGGGCTGGGGTGAGGGGAGCCGAGCCCATGAGCGGGCTTTGGGACCGCCCTCACTCTCAGCCTCTCCCAGAGGGCGAGGGGACCATCGGTGCCTCCCACAGCTTCACTTGGCGCCTATGCCCATCAAGGGGGAGGGGCAATTGACTTTCCCAATCCTCGGAGGGAGATGGGGAAGAGAAGGAGCGCGACATGATGCAAAGCCAGCGATTTTTCTTAGAGGGCGGGAATAAGTCGGCGGGATTATCGGTATAACACAGTAGCAAGGAGGTTCTTGCGCGCCGACTGCTCGCCGAGAGCGGCTCAGGCTGGATAGGAGCCGTGCCTAGGCGGCTGGCCATGGCCAAAACTGGATTTGCGGTTCACTTCAGCATCGTCTATACTCGACGCCGCCGATCGAGATGGCTCGCGATCAGATGAAAGGAATGGTTGTGAAAGCCAAATCTTGGCGTTTGTGTCTCCTTTGGATCTTGATGTGCGGCCTATGGCAGGCTAGCGCATGGGCTGCCTCCTTGCACATCCTGCGACTCCTGGCGCCAATCCAACAACAGCCGGCGCCACAGTTTATCCTGCCGGATTATCGCGGTGCGCCATGGTCATCCGACAGCCTGCGGGGCCAAGTCACGGTGGTACGGTTCTGGGCGAGTTGGTGACACACCTGCGTCGCCGACATGCCTTCCGTGCAGAAGGCACACGATCTATTGCGCGATCGCGGTGTGACGTTTCTGACGATCTCCATCGATGGCCATGGCCAGCGCGCCGTCGAGCCCCTGATGACGGCCCATCACTATAGCTTTCCTGCCATCATCGATCAGACCATGGCGGTGGCCCGCAAGTTCGGGGTGCGCCTGGTGCCGACGACCTATATCGTCAACCGCCAGGGGGTGGTCGTTGGCGCAGGGTATGGGCCAGTGGATTTTGTCGGCCCGGAGTTCATGCAGCTCCTGGAGTCTGTGCTGTCGACGTCGTAGCGGGGATTGAAACAGGACACAGTTTGCCCTGCGGGGTGGGGACACGAGGCTGCCGCCGCAGGGTTGCGATCGAAAGGAGGGATGTATGGCGATGACGCGATGGACAGGGATGCGATTCATAATGCTCTTGACTGTCCTGACACTGCTACTGTCCGCCGTCCACGCGCTGGCATTGAAGGTGGGCGACAAAGCGCCGGATTTCTCGCTGCCGGCCACCACGGCGGAGAAGATCAGCCTGAGCGACTACCTGGGGAAGAAGCCCGTCGTGGTGTTTTTCTACATCGGGGCCTTCACCAGTGGCTGAACGCAGGAGGCGTTGGCCTTCCAACTTGACCTGCCCAAGTTCGAGGCCGCCAATGCCCAGGTGCTGGGCGTGAGCGTGGATTTCAACGATGCCAACAAAGCATGGGCCGAAAAGCTCGGCCTGTCCTATCCCCTCCTGAGCGACGTGCGCCGCCAGATGACCAAGGCCTATGGCGTCCTGCACGATGATCCCGAAATGGCCGCAGATCCGGCCAAGATCCCCTTGTATCTGCGCGCCAAACGTTCCTGGTTTGTGATCGATAAAGAGGGCATTGTGCGATATGCTAAGGTCACCGAGCCCCGAGATTTTATGCCGCCGAACGATGAAATCCTGAAAGTGTTAAGCGAGCTCAAATAGACTGGCGTGAGAGGCGGGGGCTGAAGAGTTTTGGACACACGCTGAAGGATGTTGCCATGGAACACCGCGATGCAACTGCCGACCCTCAGTCCTCGGCATTCAGTCCTCAGCACCCTCGTACGTCCCGTCGGGTCATCGTCGACACCGACCCCGGCGTCGACGATGCCCTGGCGTTGATCCTCGCGTTGCAATCGCCAGAACTGCAGGTCGAAGCCATCACGACGGTGAGCGGCAACGTCCACGTCGATGTCGCCACCCGCAACGCGTTGACGGTGTTGGGGCTATTCCCGCCCGAACGCCGTCCTCAGGTGGCGAAGGGGGCTGATCGTCCACTGGGGCGATCGTTGTACACCGCTATGCATGTCCACGGCGACGATGGCCTCGGGGGAGTGTCGAATCTCTGTCTGCCGGATGGGCTCCCGCGCTATCGCCCAGCCAGCGAGGCGCTTACACCGTGCGATGCCGTGAGCTGCCTGCTCGATCTCATCCGTCGCTTCCCGGGCGAGATCACGCTCGTCGCCCTCGGCCCCCTGACCAACGTGGCGCGTGCCCTGCAACGCGATGCAACCCTCATGCAGCAACTCGCCGGCCTCGTGATCATGGGAGGCGCGGTGACGGTGCCGGGCAACGTCACCCCGGTCGCCGAGTTTAACATCTACGTCGACCCTGAGGCCGCCCACACCGTCTTCACCTCGGGGCTGCCGCTAACGCTCATCGGCCTCGACGTCACCGAGCGGGTGCGGCTGACGGCGGAGACGATTGAGCAGCGGTTGCGTCCGTTGGACACGCCGCTCAGCCGATTCCTCGTCGATTGCACGGCGCAGGTGCTGCAATTCAACTCCCGGGTGGAACGTCCGCCGGGGATGGCCCTGCACGATCCCCTGGCCGTAGGGGCGGTCATCGATCCCTCCATCGTCCGTACTGTGGTGCTGCCGGTCCGGATAGAAACTAAGGGGGAGCTCACCACTGGCATGACCGTCGCTGACCGGCGTCCCTTGCCTCCGGAATGCAAGGCGCCGGCCAACGCCAACGTCGCCCTTGACGTAGACGGTGACCGCTTTCTCGAACTTTTTCTCGGGCGTATCCGCACGCGATGACCGACACGCCAAGCTCCATCGTGGTCATTGGCAGCGCTAACATCGATTTCACCGTCAAGGTGGAACGTCTGCCACAGGTGGGGGAAACCGTCTCCGGCGGCGATTTCCGGCTGTCGTTTGGCGGCAAGGGAGCCAATCAGGCGCTAGCGGCCCTGCGTGCCGGAGCCCCCGTAGCGATGATCGCCAAGTTAGGGCGTGACCCCAATGGCGAGCTGTTATATCGACATCTCACCACAGCCGGTCTGTCCCCTGAGGGGCTGTTGCGTGACGATGAGGTTCCCTCCGGAGTCGCCCTGATCATGGTGGACGCCCATGGGCGCAACCTGATCGCCGTGGCACCAGGGAGCAATCGACGCCTGATGGTGGCCGATGTGCAAGCCCTGGGCGCTGGCGTTTTCGAGCGGCAGGCGGGGGCACCCCACCGCCCACGGCTTTTGCTGACCCAACTCGAGATCCCCCTCGACACCGTGGCGTACGGCTTGCAGCGTGCCTGTGATGCCGGCTTGATGACCATCCTCAATCCCGCCCCCGGACGTGACCTGCCAGAGGGGTTTTTGGCGTTGCCTGAGATCATCACCCCTAACGAGACCGAAGCCTCACTCCTCACAGGTATTACCGTGACCGATCTGGAGACCGCCCAGCGCGCTGGCGAGCGTCTAATCGCCATGGGAAGCCAGACCGTCATCATCACCTTGGGTGAGCAGGGATGTCTCTTGGCGCGCCGGGGCGAGGTACGCCATTTCCCCGGCTTTCGCGTCACCGCCATCGATTCGACGGCGGCAGGCGATGCCTTCAATGGCGTCCTGGCCGCCTCCCTGCTGGAAGGGTTGCCGCTGGAGCACGCCATTGTGCGTGCTACTGCGGCCGGCGCCCTGTGTGTGACCAAGCGTGGCGCGCAAGAGTCCCTCCCCACACGGCAAGAGCTTGACGCCTTCCTCGCGAGTGTGGGATAACACCTACTGACGCGACGCAGCACTCAGTCCTCAGTACCCAGCACTGTTTACGAAAGGGGTCGATGCATGACAAAAGGGGCCACCGTGCTCATGGAACTGTTGGCGGAGGTCGGCGTACGACAGGTCTTCGGCATTCCGAGCGGGCCGTGGTGTCCCTTCATGGAGGCCATGCGCACCGGCGAGGTGGAATTCGTCCTGGTCAGCAACGAGGCCAGCGCCGGCTTTATGGCCGATGTGTGTGGGCGGATCACCGGGAAACCGGGGGCCTGCTATGGCACCTTCGGCCCCGGCGCCACCAATCTGGCGACCGGCGTGGGATGCGCCTATCTCGATCATTCGCCGCTGCTGGCCTTCACCACCGAGGCGCGCGATGCCATGCGCCAGCGCACGCTGCAGATGTGGATCGACCACCAGGCGCTGTTCAAACCTCTCACCAAATGGACCACCACGCTGCGCCCACAGAATCTCCGCCACGACTTCGCTCGCGCCGTGCAGGTGGCGTTGTCAGAGGTCCCTGGTCCAGTGCATTTGGGCCTTCCCGAAGATTTGGGCTATGAGGATATCCCATCGGGGACTGTCGCCATCCCTGAACTGCTCCGCCCTCCCCTGCCGGACCCTCAGCAGATGGAAACCGTCCGGACTCTCATCCAAAACGCCCAGAAACCGTTGCTGGCGGTGGGGTTGTCGGTGATGCGCACCGGGGCCTGGGAGCCGCTGCGGCGTTTCATCGAGGCGCAGCGCCTGCCGGTGATCCTCACACCCATGGCCAAAGGCCTGCTCGATGAAGACCATCCCTGCTATGCGGGCGTGCTCTTTCACGGCTTGAGCGATATCGTCGCCCAGACCAACCAGCAAGCTGATTTGGTCATCGCCCTGGGCTACGATCCGGTGGAGTTCAATTACGAAGACTGGATGCCCAATGCCCCGCTGGTGTCGATCGACACCGTCCCCGCCGACATCGACCGTTCAGCCTACCAGGTGGCCTGCGAAGTGGTGTGTGACCTCCGTAGCGCCATCGAGCAGTTAGCAGCATTTCCCACATACGCCAACGCTTGGGATCTGCAGGCTCTGGCCCGGCGGCGGGCGCAGATGTTCGCCGCGCTCACCCCCGAGCCCTCGCCGTTCAGCCCGCACCACGTCCTGACCATCATGCGCCAGCTCATGCCCCGCGATGCCATCCTCACCTGCGACGTCGGCGCCCACACCCATCTCATCGGGCAGCTCTGGCGACCCTACGCGCCGGGGCATTTCATCATGACGAACGGTTGGTCGTCGATGGGCTTCGGCATTCCAGCAGCCATGGCGGCCAAGCTCTGCCGGCCGGAGCGCACCGTGGCCTGTGTCACCGGCGATGGCGGCTTCTTGATGATGGTGGGCGAGATGGCGACAGCGGCGCGGCTGGGCTTGCCGGTGATCTTTGTCGTCTTGACCGATCGCAACTTGCAGCTGATCAAGATCAAGCAGGAGCGCAAGGGCTATCCCCAGTATGGCACGGCGCTGTACACCGAGGCCTACCGGCCGGCGCCGCAGTATTTCGGCGTGCCGGTCATCGCCACCAGCGATGCCAAGGCGTTCCACGAAGCCTTTGCGACGGCGCTGACCATGTCGGAGCCGGTCATCGTCGAGGCCTTGGTCGATCCCAATGAATATGATACGTTAATTCTTAAGCCGCATAGATAAAAGGCCCAACAATTTCCGGCATTGCCAAAGCTAGGTGAGGGCGATGGGTCATGCGGGGAGTCGCTTCCAGGACGAGATAGCACATGATTCAAGCGAGCTTGCTGAGACGATGGGCCATGTGTAGAGTTCCTTCCTCCCCCTGGCGGGGGAAGGTGAGGATGCGGGAAGGGCCATGTACCTCCCCTAGTCAGCCTTGCGAGGGAAGGTGAGGATGGGGGAAGAACTGAAGTAATCCACTCGCGTAGAGATCCATGACAATCGCGATACGTCGTGGGAAGAGGGGTGTGCAGTATGGCCTATGAGGAGAGAACAGACCTGTTCGCCAAACCTGCGAAGTCTGCCCCCCCAGGGAAGATGACCTACGAGGAATTCCTCGCCTGGGCGGATGAGGATACCTGGGCGGAGTGGGTCAATGGTGAGGTGATCATCTTGAGTCCAGCATCGGCACGACACCAAGATCTTGCGACTTTTTTGGCAGCGGTGCTCCGTTTTTTTGTCGAGGCACACCAGTTAGGCCGTGTGCTTACCGCGCCATTTCAGATGAAAATCGGACCGGACCTGCCTGGGCGCGAGCCGGATATCCTCTTCATCGCCCGCGAGCATCTCGATCGATTGCAGAATACTTACCTAGCAGGTCCCGCCGACCTCGTCGTGGAGATCATCAGCCCAGACAGCCGCGCCCGCGACCGCGGCGAGAAATTCTACGAGTACGAACAGGGTGGGGTGCGTGAGTATTGGCTGCTCGACTATCTCCGCCGGCAGGCGGAGTTTTATCAGCGCGGCTCGGACGGCATCTTCCGCCTGGTGCCAGTCGGCGAGGACGGCATCTATCGCAGCGCCGTGCTGGAAGGTTTATGGCTCAAGGTCGAGTGGCTCTGGCAAGACCCCTTGCCGCCGTTGATGACCGTGCTCAGAGAGTGGCAGTTGGTCTAGAACGGTGGGTCCTTGATTAATCAAGGGACCCACGCCTGTCTGTATGGCTCCTGGATTCCGGCTTGCGCCGGAATGACTTCGGTGCTGGTCATGCCAGCGTCGGCTGGCATCCAATGTCTTGCCTCTCCCAGGCGCTCGGATGAAATCTGCTTTACCTGCAAGCCCTACCCACCGCAGTCTACAAGCGACCGGCGGCAAGCTCCTGGACCACCTCGCTCACGCGCTCGCACAGCGCTTGCATCTTAGCTTCGGGGACCGAACAGATGGCGACGCGTAAGCGCTGAGCGCCCTGCGCCACCATCGCCACGCGTTTCTCCGCCAACCGCCGCACGACGTCGAGCGCCTGTACCCCGGTTGGCAGCTCGATGGTGCGGAAGAAGCCCCCATCACCTGGCATGCTGACCAAGCCGGTGTGTCGGAGCGCCGCCTCGAAGGCCGCGTTCCGACGGGCTAGCATGCGGCGTATTGGTTCGCGCTCGGCCTGGATCTGACGCAGTTTCTGGGGATCGGCGTGCAGACGCTCGATCACCAGTTGCGGCACCGTCGAGCACTGCGAGTAAGTGGCCAGAGTGGCGCGATAGAGCCGTGTTTGGAGGTCAGCGGCTTGGGAAGGCGTACTGGCGATGGTGAGCAAAGTGCCCAGACGTTGCCCATACGCCAAGAACGTTTTGGAGATGGTCCAACCGATGGCCAACGTTACCCGCTCGTGCAACGGCATCAACGGCGTGATGATGTCCTGCTGAATGGCGTGCGCTTCCCGCCAATGATAATCCACATAGGCCGTGTCGATCACCAGGCAGAAGGTTTTGCCGGCGTCGGCGTGTTCCCACACCAGCTCTTTGAGGCGCCGCATGTCCTCGCGCGTCAGGGAATATCCGCTGGGGTTATGACAGGGCGTGTTGAGCACGATGGCGACGGTTCCCTGCGGGTCGATCTGGTGCAGTCCGGCTCCCAGAGCCTCGACGTTAAACGCTTGGTCGGCATCGAGCAGTGGAAACTCGTGGTAGCGCCCCTCCAAATCCTCCACCATGTACGGATAATGCGGCCAGCGGGGCTCAGGCACGAAGACATCAGCACGTTTGGTCAAGACCTGCAAGCTGGTATAGATGGCCGAGGCCAGGCCAGCCACCGCCACCCGGGCGACATGGCCGTCGGCAAATTCGCCCGGCAGGATGTAGCGGGTGGAAGCGTCGAGGTAGCCAGGGCGGCCGCCGATGTCGGCATAGGCGATGGCCTGATCGGGTTGCTCGCGATAGACCCGCGCCGCTTCCTCGACGAACGTCGGCAGGTAAGCGCGCACTCCATGATCGTCAACCACCTCACCGACAGCCGAGACAATGGCGTCGTCCGCATACCGCTGGCGCAGGTACTCCCCCATAGCGATGGCTTCGCCGATGCCGCCGGTGTGAATTGCGGGTGCGTCCACCGTGCTCAACCTCCTTCCTTACTCGCTCCAGTGTTCCCCGTCCATCCTGCCGCATCTGACGCCCACTTGAGATGCAAAACAGCTCATTTTCAACGCCCACGCTCGTGCGGTCTCACGCAAGATTCGTCCGCAGCGATGGCCTGAATCGAACCAGAAGACATCGGTACACGACGATGGACGGTCATCCCTGTTCCCTTCCCTCCGGAGCGGTTGACTGGGGGAGGTAGCCGACGGCAAGGCACCTTCCCCCCTGGCGGGGGAAGGTAGGGATGGGGGGAGCCTCCGCAGTGGACCGCTCTTCCATGATTTGACGCAGAGCCCGTCATCGTGGCACGCTGCCATCCCCTTGTGGCCAGCCTGAGGCTCCCACCTTATCCGAAACCGCCACGTGTTGGCAAGTCAGAAACCGACAGCGTCGGCCGGCGGCTTGGACTCCTCGGGCCAGCGTTGAGTCTTTCTCGATCATCCTGGCGATCAACTCACGATTCTTGGCCCGCCGCTCGTCCTCTCTCTGCAAAGCCCGTAACACTATGGCATCGACGGCCAAGACCTCCGCGCCATTCGCCTCACACTCGACACATGCTATCAGCCCTGCATCCAACGTCCATGGCTCCCCTTGCACCAGCGCCTGTACGCGTTCGATGCCGAGCTGGCGCACAAAGGTTGCCGGGTCGGTGTCGGCATCCGCCAGGGACGCGACGATGGCCGCACGGCATGGAGTCAACGGGCGACGTGCCCACCAGACGTGGAGCCGATTGATCGGCGGCGCCTGACCTGTATCACGCTCCCGCTGCGTCTCCGCGCCCACATGATGGCACGGGAAGCCGCGCTCGATCAGCCGCTGGTCCTGGGTGTTCATCTCTCCTCCTCAGGGAAAATGGGATTCAACTGAATCCCTAAATACCTTGACGACGGAGATCAGTCCGTTGTATTAGCTGTGTTGTATTAGCTGTATTGTCATCGAAAAAATTGGGCAGGACGTGACGTGGCACTCCTAAGATCATCAAAGCTCGATAGAGAAAAACACAGGGGCCATGAAGCTATCAGTAGGCGAACAAATCTGTAACAGAGAAGCCCCCCTAGGCGTAGTGTCATACCAGATTGCTTGAAAGGTATGAGAGCCGTAAGTAAGGATAAGACATGGCAGAGAACACCCTGACATCCATGGATATGCTGGATAATTTTTTGATTCAGCTCGTCCGTCACTTCCCTTGGGACCTGTTTCCTTGGGCCAAAGAACTCACTCTCACCGATCAACGCGCTTTCATCTTGGACGTGTTGCAGGCCGTTCATAGCCGAGATAGTGAACGGTTTCACGAGTGTCTGGAAGACTGGCGAGCAACGGTGGAAACACTACACAACCCAGACTTCATGAAGGCTTGGCAACAGCCTTACGATCCTGGAGATTACGTCCCTTGGGAGCAAGTGCGTGGCGAACTCGACGTATTACGTGATCCTGAAGCGGGACGTGGCGAAGGCTCTGAAGACAATTCCTAGGCACATTGCCCAACAAGCTCAAGGTTTTATCGATACACACCTTCGGCATCATCCGACACGGCGCATTCCCTCCAAGTTAAAACAGCTCAAAGGCGATTTATCTGGCATTTGGCAATATGATTTGCCATCGGGCTATCGGCTGTGGTACCGGGTCGACCTCGATGCTCAGGTGGCGTTTGTGATCTATATTGGTCCTCATCCCTAGCGCATCTTGCCCCGAGGGAGCTGGGGAGATGCGATCATCCCGCAGGCCGCAGGCGCTCCAGCATACGTTGCACCGACGGGTCCTTGGGTTGGCCGCCCAACATGACGCGCAGCCCCGAGAGAGCCCAGCGATTGGCATCGGCGCCAAAACTTGTGGTGCGGGACAGCCAATACGCCGCCTCCTCGCGGGTGAAGCGGGCGACGCGTCTGGCGATCAACTCAACCCGATCGAGATCGGGCACGCGCTCCTGCAGGCGAAAGAGCAGCGCCAGCTTGGCCCCGGCCCCCTCATCCAGCGGCAGGCTCAGACGGAGCTTGAGGCCCTCCTGCGTCAGATAGCGCTGCAGGCCAGCGGGGGCCCCATTTCGTCGCAGACCTGCTCCAGGATGCAGCGCGTGATGGGCAGGCAGCGCCGCAACGCCTCTCCTGCCAGATGTCCGCGTTCGACGAGCGTAGTGCGCGCCTGGCCGTTCAAAGGGAGCGGCAGCTGGGAAGTCGGCTCGGTCTGCCTCAGGCCCTGGCGCTCCTTGATGATCAGTACCAGCACCGGCAGGGCTTTCCATTCGGTAATGCGCAACACGTAGGCGGCGCGGCTAAGGCACGCGGTCAGGCGCCGCTCGTACGTGGTATGGAGGTCAGCATGCTCGGCAACTATCTGCATCGATTACCTCCGTGGTGACACCTGTCGTAATGCCTGCATAAGGAGACGTTGTTCATCGGGCTCGCTGATTTCCAGGTCAGCCTCGCTGGTAGCTCCGGACACGCCGTCGAGTGCTGACTGCGCCGGACCTAACAGAGCGGGAAAAACAACCAATCCGTTCCTAGGGGTAGTTTGTCTCTTGACAACAGGAGACCTCATCAGGGTTAGGCTGCAGAAGATTTAGTGTCACCTTCGACTGGAACCTTATTTCGATCGGTGCCCTTAGAGCGCCGCTCGTGCTCCCGCAGCGCCTCTTCAATGATCTCAGGAGACGCACCAGTAGGAACGTTGGCGACTCCAAAGGGTACATGAGCTGATGGCACCAGCTTGCTTACACCTTCGATGTGCGCGAGTTGATCATCGAAGAAGATGTGGGGACGGAATTCCTTGAGGATTCGCCCCTTATCGATCCCGCCCAAGAAGAAGACCTCGTCCACCTCAATTCCCCAGTCCCGAAGGATAGTCACTACTTGCTCATGTGCCGGGGCATTGCGTGCTGTGACGATTGCGATCCGAACGCGAGGTTCATATTGTGGGTCGACCAACTTTCTGGCGTGCTCGCGTTGCTGGAGGTTGGCCACCTCTCTAAAGAAGCGACTTAGGGGGCCAGCGGGCATTGGGACTGACGCAGCTTGAGCCTCAGAGTCGAGGAAAGCCGCGAGGCCGCTGCTTTTGAAGATGGCTTCAGCTGAATCATCAGAGAGAATACCGTCGAAGTCGAAGGCAATGCGAAGCTCTGTCTCGGTAGGGTCATCAGCGGACTGAGTTGGTAAAACTTGGCCTGCCGGAGCACCCCTCATCACCGCTTCCTTTACATCAGTCTCATTGGCTGACAAGAAGAGTGCTGCGTTGAACGCGTCAAGATACCTGAACGGCTTGCTACCGCTAACAAACGCAGCCCGAGAGATATCTAATCCATGATGCTGAATCGACTTGAATACTCGAAGCCCAGTATCTGGGTCATTGCGGGACAGGAGTATAACTTCGACTGGTCTGTCGTCTTCCGTGGCTCCATTCAGTGCAAGCAGGCGCTTAATGAGCGGGAACGCAACGCCCGGCTGCAGAATGACGTTCTCGTTGTCGCGCTGGTATTGTCGATACTCCTTGAGGCCGCGTTCACGGAAAATCCGGTCCGATTCGGAAAGGTCGAACAGCGCGCTCGACGCAACCGCTATAACGAGCTTGTCATCGATAGGATAGGGCACTTGTGATCTCCACTTCGTTCCGGTCGAACGCCCAGAGGTCAGCGGCAGGGCAGCACTCTTACCAACCTCTGACGGTGCCACCGAGTCGCAACGCGCTGTAGTCCCCTCGTCCGCTGCAGCGGTTTGATAATCTCCCACTCCACCATGGATGTCATCCCTTGATTTGTATGCATTTTGTACATATAATTGGGATATGCGCGTTGAATGGGATCCCGACAAAGCCGAGGCCAATCGTGTGAAGCACGGGGTGTCGTTCCCTGATGCGGAAGCGGTCCTGTTTGACCCTCAGGGCATCACACGCGAGGACGACAGCGCCGAAGGCGAGCAGCGATTTGTGACATTGGGATTGGATGCCTTGGGCCGTGTGTTGGTGGTCGTGTACACGTATCGTGGCGATACCCTCCGAATCATTTCTGCCAGAAAAGCCACCCGCAATGAGGTGAGGACATATGAAAGATGAGTATGATTTCCGTCATGGTAAGCGCGGGGCTGTCATCCCGCAGCCCGGCAAGACGCGCATTACCATCTACATTGACAACGATGTGCTGGAAGCCTTTCGCAGCCGGGCCGAGTCCAGTGGCACTGGCTATCAGACCATGATGAACCAAGCGCTACGGGAATACCTTGACAGATCTAACGCCCCAGTGGATGAAGCTGTCTTGCGCCGTGTGCTCCGGGAAGAACTGCAACGGGTCACGCCTCCCGGCTCCCCACACGTTTCCCAGGCCTAACGGCAAAAATTCAGAGGCGCGGCGGCTGTCTACCGCATCCACTGGAACAGGCGTTAGGCCATCCTCCGCCGGCTTATGATGCATACTGCACTTCGACTCTAAAGCGTTCGCCAATGAAATAAGCCGCAAAAAACTGGTGCGACTTCGAGGGGGCTGTTGTAATGATGCGAATAATATCTGCCTCCCCTTTGTGCGGTACAAGTAGCTCCAACCTCTCGACTTCAGGCTTGATACGGATTTTGCCTGACTTCGTATTATGGCGTTGACCAATCCCCAACTCTCGGATGAAGTTGATATTCGCTAGTTGCCCTAACAATCTCATTGTGTTGGGAACACGGTGGTGATCAGCAGCAACATTCCCTTGGAACTTCTTTTCTGGAGGAACATTGCTGGGGGATGGCATGAAGTGTCGAGTCAACACGTAGAGCATTTCCTCCGGGACCATCTCAGGCTTATCACCAGAAGGCTCATCTTTACTACGCCACAATTCATGCATAAATACTTCAAGGTTTTCTTGAGCTGTTCTTATCTTTCGTTGTAAATCCTCCTGCTCTTCATCTTTCTGCTCAAGTTGAATATGGAGATTGGCTATCTCTAAGTTCTTTGCTTCTAACTCGCCACGTAGCTCTACGACTTGCTTCCCCTCTCTCTCTCACCAGATTCAAGTCTACTAATAAGTTCCTCACGTTCTTGCTCAAGCAAGCCAAGTTTGCTTTCAAGTTCTCTCCGTGTTTCTTCTGCTTCCATCGAACGCTGTCTACTCTCTTGAATGAGAGATGATATCTGTCCAGAATTTTCTGAGAAATGTTGAATCAATTGGAAATGCTTTATCGCATAGTCAATATGTTCGCAATTTTTTTGCCTGCAAGAACAAACCACAATATATGGGTCTCGATTTGGGTTTGGCGAAGCCAATTCACGGCGCGAGCGTCCAAACGAGATTGGCCTTTCGGGCCAATTCCCAAGAATCCGTCTGAGCTGCGAAGGTAGGACCAAGCTTAAATCAGCAGCCAAATTCTTGAGTGAACTGGCTATTGTGACACGATGGTAGAAGCGCTGCCCCTTGATTTGGGGGACTTGAATATTGAGTGCAATGAAACGCTGGTAGTCGGGAGGTTCAGTCATCCCGGGCAGCAGGTTGAACAGTTCACTCGTACGATCTTGTGACATACCGAATTTCCCTTCAGGCTCTGAATGAACAGCTTAATGCAATCAAGCTGAGCCTCCGCCCTCTTTTGGTCGGTGGGCTCCAGAGCCGGGTTAGGCAGTACACTAACGCGCCTACTGGCCGAAGAGAGTCCTCTTGGCGGTTTCGCTCACGATATCAGTGAGAATCGACTTCATCCCGTCGTACGCCTCTTTACCCGCCTTTCGCATCAGCTTTTTGAACTTTGTCTCGGCAACGCGCGTGCGGGGCGTCTCTCGCAAGAGGTGATTGATACTCTCCTTCAGCTCGAGACGCTCTTCAACAGAGAGCGCTTCGAGCGTATCTGCGAGCTCCTGAGCAGCTATAAGGGCAACTTTGGTCCATGGGAACGGCTTGCCGCAGCTATAGCAGTATGATGGGGCTACGAAATGTGAAGAGACGAATACTCCCGGAACGTGGTAGTACCCACGGATAGGGGTATTGCAAGCGGGCCAGGCCATGATCGTTGCAGCGCTACATTTGTCGCAGTAGTTCTGGTTAATGTTCGGGTAATACCGGGCCATCGCGTTTATAACATGGCCGTTCTGACAGATCTGCGCGACATCGTAATAGCTATCGTCCATCGATACAACCTCAGGGATTCCTCGTCCTGTACTGCCTAACGGGGCGCGAGATGAGCTGCACCCCGACTTGAAGCCTTGCCCCGGAGCGGGGCGAGGCCGAGCATCGATTACCTCCGCGGTGACACCTGTCGCAATGCTTGCATGAACAGACACTGTTCATCGGGATCGCTGATTTCCAGATCTGCCTCACTGGCAGCTCCGGCGTTGATGACCGTGGCCAGTGTTTCGAAGAACTCCCCAAGCCGCTTCATTGACGCCGGGGGAACGCCCTCGTGGCTGAGCCGTACGCCGCCACCACCGAAGATCTCCAGATCGACCAGATCCAGATGGGCGATGCTGGAGCGGGCCCCCCTGGCGTACAGGCTGCCGATCTGACGCAGCAACGGCAGCAGGATCGCCGCCCCGTCGCGTCCGCTCAGGCGGAAACGGTCGTGCGGCGTCGTGACCCAACCACGGGTCGAGGCCTCCGCATGGGCAATCACGACATCATCAAGCCGTACGTGATGGAGCACGGCCCACGTGCCACACACCAGCTCAGGTGGGCAGTCTGACTGCTCGGGCTGTCCTCCAAAGGTCAAGGCACAGGCGGTCTGTACCGCGGGTTGCACGGTCTCCAGGAGCGTGTGTTGAGGAACCTCGCCATGTTGCTTCTGCACTCGTTGCACCACCTGTGAGACATAGGTGGCGCGCTCTTCGGCGATGGCATCCGACACCCAGCGTTCGACTGTCGAGGCATCGGCCGTCGGACTCCCCAGCCAGCCGCATTGCCTGGCCCCTTGTGTGGTCACCAGCGACCAACCGGCGCCGGGTGAGGTCATGGTGGTAACCGCGACGACCGAGACGACTGTGCTATTCTAGCGCATTAAAGATTAAAATTAATATAAAAATATCGCTCTTGGCGTTAGCGGATCGCCAGGGTACGAAATCCTTCGGATCGGGCATGAAGGGGCCATGGGCTTTTTTGCCGCATTCGCTGGACAGCCATGATCCGGGGGCATTTAGCTCAATCACTTGCCTCAAGAATCGCTTCTCACGGCCACATCCGATATCCTGTCGTGTATCAAAAGCACGCCACTCATTGTTGTCATGATCCTTGATATTTGGCGGCAGTGGAGTCATATACATCTGTCAAGGAAGGCTTGTGGATGGTCTACGGAGATCCCCGAGAGAGCCCCAGTGGACTGTCCCTTGCGACGATGGCTATCACCACCACGCCGGGCGCTATGGTAGGAGCAAGCTGTCGAGGGGGACTCTGAGCTCGTCTCGGTCCTCGCCTCCCACAGTGATGCCAAGCTGGCAGCAAGGCGGCGAGAGGCCTGGATTGAGGCTATAGGACACTATGCACGAGAAGTTGACCGCTATTCTAACCGAGTTGCGATGCCGCTTTGAGCGCTTGTATGGCGAGCGCTTGGTCCAGATGATACTGTTCGGATCGCAGGCCCGTGGCGATGTGGAACCGAGCTCGGATATCGATGTGCTGGTGGTGCTGAGGGGCCAGGTGTCGCCCTGCGAGGAGATCGCCAGAACTATCGAAGACGTCGCCGACGTCTCGCTCCACCATAACGAAGTGGTCTCCTGCGTGTTCGTTTCGGAAGAGCAGTTTGAGCGCGAGCACAGCCCATTATTGCTCAACATTCGCCGCGAAGGTGTGCCGGTATGAGGTCAGAACAAGCGGACTTGCTTCATCAGGCCCGAGAGAGTCTGGCTGCGGCGAAGATTCTGGACGCACAGGGCTATCACGGCTTTGCAGCTTCCCGAGCCTACTATACGATGTTCTACATCGCGGAAGCTTTTCTCTTGGGTCAAGGGCTGGCCTTCTCAAGGCATAGTGGCGGGCATGCGGCCTTCGGAGAGCACTTTGTCAAGACCGCTGTCGTGCCTCCAGAGTTGCATCGGTATCTGATCCGAGGCATGGAGGTTCGCCATGCCGGCGACGATGGGAGAGGAAGCACCACGGTCACGCCGCAAGAGGCGTCGCAACAGATCGCCCATGCCGAGGAATTTTTCACCCTCGCCGAACGCCTCATCGGGCCTCTTCCGCCTCCTGACCAGGGGCATAGCTGATGTAAACCCCGCCACCACTGGCCTAGTCTTTTTCAACTTTATAAAGTGCAGCGACGCATACATGATTTGGTTAAACCACCTATACCCCGGCATAAGAGCGGTTTTTACACGAGCGTCCGGGATGATGAGCCCCGCACGCGCTTTCGCTGCCTCTATTTGGCCCTCACCCCGCCCTCTCCCGAAGGGAGAGGGAGAATAGGGTGCGCATGACAGCAGTCGATGCTCCGCCGATATCAACGCCGATGAATATCACCAGGTACGCGTCTAGGAATACACCTCAGGGTTCACCACGACCGCAGGCTCGGGGGGTTTTCCCCCCAGCACCGCCACCACGCCTTGGGCTGCCAGCATGCCGGTTTCCCGTAAGCCTTCGCGTGAGTATGCCGCCAGATGCGGCGACAACACGACGTTGTCAAGGCCCTCGAACGGATTCTGCCTGAGCGGTTCCTCGTGAAAGACATCGAGTCCCGCCCCCGCCAGCCGTCCATCGCGCAACGCCGCGGCCAAAGCCTGTTCGTCGACGAGGCCACCGCGGGCGGTGTTGATGATGACGGCTGTGGGCTTCATCAGCCGCAAGGCCGGCGCGTCGATGAGGTGATGCGTCTCCCGGCTGAGGGGGGCGTTGATCGAGACGATGTCGGCGCGCTGCAATAGCTCGGGCAACGGCACATAGGTCACACCGTACTGCTGGGCAAAGGCGGCATCCTGGACGACATCCGTGGCCAGCACGGCCATGTCGAAGCCGCACGCCCGCCGGGCGACGGCTTTGCCAATGCGGCCCAAGCCCACGATGCCCAAGGTTTTCCCGAAGATATCCGCGCTCACCAGGACCTCCCAGCGCCCGGCGCGCACCAGGCGATCGGCCCAGGCCACTCGACGCATCACCGCCAGCATCAAACCAAAGGTGTAATCGGCCACGCTCTCGGTGAAGCCTGGCGCGATGAGCACGGGGATGCCTCGCGCGGTCGCAGCCTTGATGTCCACCGAGTCATAGCCCACGCCGCGTATGGCCACGACCTTGAGCCGTCCAGCGCTGGCCAGCACCCGATCGGTCAGCGGCAAGGACGAGATGATGGCGGCCTCAACGCCCTGCAGCAATTCGATCGCCCGCTGCTCACCGACGTTCGCATCCCCCAGCGTCCAGTCCAAGTCGGTATGGACGAACTCGCAACCATGGGCACGGAGCAGCTCCACCGGCGCGGGGTCTACGGCAAAATATCTGGCGGTGATCAGGACCTTGGGCATCGTTCCGTATCCTTGACAAGGGCATCAAGCGGGGGCGAGGCGACTCCCCCATCGAGCTTACGCGCCGCGTTGCCGTCGCGCTGCCTCGATCCCCCTCTGCACCACGTTCACATCGTCGGGGTTGATCAAATCCGGCACCGTCCAGCCATCCAGCTCGTACTCACCCAGGCAGCGCTCGGCCAAGCTTTTACAAGCATCCGCGACGCCATTGGCCATCGCCGTGAACAGCGCCTCCATGCGGATGTTCTCGTGATTGCCGGCGTAGTTGCGCTCGTACAGCTCGTGTCGGCCGCCGAACTCACTGCCGATGGCATCCCACAGGAGTTTCATGAGCTTGATGCGGTTTTCGGCGTCGTAGCCGTTGGAGCCACGCAGGTACTTGTCCAGATAGGGGCGCAGTTCAGGGGTCTTGAAATCCAGCGCGCTGGAATTCACGTAGATCAGGCCGCTGGCGACGACCTCCTCGATGAGCTGCTTGACGCGCGGATAGGCCACGGTCGCCAGGACGCGATAAGCCAAGCCATAGTCGACATTGGGGAGCACGGTACCGCTGGGGCCGGGATTGGGATGCGTGGCCATGGCGGTGGTCAGGCCCCAGAACATATGGCGCCAAGCCAGCACTTCGCCGACCGCCGCTTGCACGCCGCGGAACTGATTGGAGCCCGTGGCCTCGATGGCTTTGAGGAACAAGCCGGCGATGAAGTCGAGCTTGACCGCTAGACGGGTGGCGCCGTGGAAGGTAAAGCGGTTGACAAATCCCGAGGCTGGGAAGAAGTTGCTGACTTTCTCGATGTCGCGGTAGATCAGGACGTTCTCCCAGGGGATCAGCACGCCATCGAGGACCAGGATGGCATCGTTTTCGTCCAGTCGACTGGAAAGAGGATAGTCGAAAGGGCTGCCCATCACCGCCGCCGCCAGCTCATAGGACGGCCGACAGATGAGCTTCAGGCCGGGCGTGGCCATCGGGAGGACGAAGACTACGGCGAACTCCTCTTGTTGCAAGGGCAGCGTGCTGTACTGGCCGATGAAGTTGCGCTGGGTCAGGGCGGAACCGGTGGCCACCACTTTCGCGCCGCTCACAATCAGGCCTGCGTCAGTCTCCTTTTCAACGTGGACGAAGACATCTTTGACTTCGTGCGGGGGCCGGTTGCGGTCGACCGGCGGGTTGATGAGCGCGTGGTTGAGGAATAAGACGTTCTCCTGGGTCTCCTGGTACAGGCGCTGGGCATTGGCGTGATAAGGGGCGTAATACTCGCTATGCGAGCCCAACGTGCCCAGGAAGGAGGCCTTATAATCCGGGCTGCGCCCCATCCAGCCGTAGCCGATGCGGGCCCAAGCAGCGATGGCATCGCGTGCTTCGAGCAACTCCTGGGCGCTGCGGCTGGCCCGGAAGAACTTGTGCGTGCGGCCGCCGGAACCGGTGTCGGTCTCGGTGGTCAGCACCGCCTCCTGCGCGGGGTCATGCAAGGCGTCATACAGACGCGCCACCATACGGGCGGCGTTGCGGAAGGCCGGGTGGGTGGTCACGTCTTTGACGCGTTCGCCATAGAGCCAAACCTCTCGGCCGTCGCGCAGCGTATCCAGATATTCAGCGCCGGTCATGGGACGCGTGGTCGCGCGCGTCTTCAGCTCGCTCATGCGTGTCCCTCCCAAGGGATCAACGTCGCGGAAATTGACTGTGCAACGGAACCCTTTTCCGATAACGATTCGCCGCCGTCAATTGAATCGTCAGGTCGCTCAGGGGGCGAGCCTGACACGACAGAAAGAACCCGGCCTGCCGCTCCACCTCGGATAACACCGCGACTGAGTAACGTCCGTAGTCAAGGCGACCCGTCATGAGGCGCGTTCTGCACACGCCGCAGCCGCCTCCCGTGCAGCCGAAGAAGACCCGCGCGCCCGAACGCAGTATGGCCCCGAGGACGGTTTCCCCTGGCGCGCACGGTAACACCTCTCCCATCGGCATCAGGGTGATCGTAAAGGTCTCGCGCATGTCAGCGACATCCGACCAGGCGTCCATTCCCGGCCCGGGGTGCTGGCAGGGTTCGCTCTGCAGTCTACCCCGGCCCTAATGCCTCGAGACTCGTTCGGGCATGCCAGGGTCGCCCAAGCCCTCTCCCCCCTCACTCTCAGTCTTCATCGGCACGAAGTTCAGCCGTGGCACACACCGATCATCCCCTCTCCCGGAGGGAGAGAGAGCCTCAACTTGACGCCTATGCCCCAGCCCTCTCCCGCCGGGAGAGGGTTATGACCGCATGGCCAAGAAGGGTCTCGTTTTCGCATTAGGTGTACACGCTCAGAAAAGTCTCGTTAAGCTCCTGGGCATAGTAAAACACCGCCTGGGTGATCTGATCCTGCGTCCAGGTGATCGGCCGCGCATCCGGGTCCATCTGATAGGCACTGTAGCCGCCGAAGGTCTCCAGGCGGTTGCCCGACGGATCGAAGAAGTAGATGGTGGTGCCGCGTGTGATGCCGTGACGGCCGGGGCCGTAATCGATGCGCACCTTATGCCGCGCCAGAATATCGGCGGCGCGAAACAGGGCATCCGTCGAGTCCACCACGAAGGCGGCGTGATGGAAGCCGCCGGCCCGCCCCGGAACGATGGCCAGATCGTGCGGGGCTGGGCGCTGCCAAAGCCAGGCGGCCATGGGCGTGCCGTCCTCACTGACGAGCTGTTCGCTCACCCGGAACTCGAGGACATCCTGAAAGAACTGGATCGCCGTATACGGCTGTGGCGCCGTCACCAGCGTGTGATCCAAGCGTGGCACGCCGATGCCCTTGAGACCTTCCGGCCATGGAGCAGGATTTATACTGGAGAGCAGATTTCCCGTATAATCCATCTCATGGTAGAGCTCAACTGTGTGCCCGGAGGGCGCCAGGAACCGCAGCGCGCGGCCTCGGCGGTAGTCTTCGGGAATCACCTCGAACTTGACGCCGAAGTCTTGCAGCCGTCTCTCATAGTAATCGAGATCCTCCGGGTCTACCGTGCGAAAGGCCATACGTACCATACCCGCCCGATCGGCCTCGGTCAAACAGACCGAGTAGGCGTGGCGCTCATCCCAGCCCTTCAGGTACGCCGTCTTCCCCTCTCGCCCGGTTAACTGCAGACCCAACACATTGACGTAGTGGTCGAGGTCGCGATCGAGATCCAGGCTGCGGATCTCCACATGTCCTAGTCGAGAAATGCGGTAAGGCATGGCGCCGGCTCCTCCATTTTATACTCCATCTCCACGAATAGGCCGCCGAAAGCCGGCGGGGACAGCGCATGGTGCGCTGAAAGGTGTAACCTCGATGCAGCCAGATGCCCGCAGATAAGCGTTCGCCCTGGATATCCGCCGCGTTATCTGCGTGCGTCCGTAGCGCCCTTTTCCCGCAAAGCTTGCAGTACCTTTTCCGCAGTGATGGGCAGCGAGGTGATGCGCACCCCCACCGCATCGGCGATGGCGTTGGCGATGGCCGGCGCCATAGCCAGAATGGGTGGTTCGCCGACGCCACGGCCGCCAAAGGGACCTTCCTCGTCGGCCTCCTCGACGATCACCGGCTCGATCAGCGGCAGATCCAGGATGGAAGGAATCTTGTAATCCAAGAACCCGGCGTTCTGGGGGTCGCCGTTCGGCGTATACTTGACTTCTTCCATGAGCGTGTGGCCGATGGCCTGCGTGACGCCGCCTTGAATCTGGCCTTCGACCCCCTGTGGATTGATGGCACAGCCCACGTCATGGGCGGCGACGATGCGCCTCAATGCCACCTGTCCGGTGTCTTCGTCGACTTCGACCTCGACGATCTGCGTGCCGTAGGTGTGGAGCGATTGCGGCAAGCGCGACGAGAACGAGCCGCGACCGAGAATCGGTCCAGGGCCAAGGGTCTGCGCATAGCGCGCCAGTTCGCCGAGGCTGAAACCGCGTCCCGGCGAGCCCTTGACCACAATACGCCCATCATGGCATTCCAGGTCGGCCGGGTTGGCCTCTAAGCGTTCCGCCGCCAATTGCAGGAGCTGGTCGCGCGCATCGGTGGCGGCGCGTTTGACGGCGTTGCCGAGGGAGACGGTTACCCGACTCGCCGCCGTCAACGTGTCGAAGGGCGTCGTCTCAGTGTCGCCGGCGATAAGGGCCACGTCGGCGGCCTTCACGCCGAGGACCTCGGCGGCGATTTGCACCGTGGCCGTGCTGGAGCCGCTGCCGATCTCGCTCAGGCCGGCGATCAGGTGTACTGTGCCGTCCTCGTTCAACTTCACCCACGCTCCCGAGCCACGGCCGCCCCCCAGGCGCCATTCGCCGCAGGCGATGCCACGGCCGATGCGCTTGCCCGGCTGGCTTGACGCCGGCTTGGGCGTTTCCCAGGCGGCCGCCTCAGCGGCGCGGTTGAGCGCCGTCAGCATGCCGACATGGCGCAGTCGGACCCCCATCCCCGAGGTACTGCCCTCGCGGACGCCGTTGCGCCGGCGGAACTCGACTGGGTCGAAGCCTAATTCCCGGCAGATGATGTCGATCTGGGATTCTCCCGCGAAGTGCGCCTGGATGCCGCCCGGCCCGCGGAATGAGCCACAGCCCATTTTGTTGGTATAGACGCAAAACGCTTCAAAGCGCACATGCGGGATATCGTAGGGGCCGCGGATGACCGTTGGGGCGATCTCAGTGCTGCGGGGGTGACAGGCGAAGCCGGTATCGAAATACATCCGCGCCTGGCGTGCCACTAGCCTGCCGTCGCGCTTGACGCCGGTTTTCAGGTAGATCACGCCGGCCGAGCGCGGTTTCCCCAGGAAAAACTCCTCCTCTCGCGTCAGCACGATCTTCACCGGCCGACCGGTTTGCCGCGCCAGCAAGGCGCAAAACGGCTCCAGCACCGTCTGCAATTTCCCGCCAAAGCCGCCGCCGACGTGCGGCACGATCACCCGTACCTTGTGCAACGGGAGACCCAACAGCCCGGCGACGCGGGAGCGCACCACATAGGTACCCTGGGTACTGGTCCACAGCGTCAGTTTGCCTCCGGCATCGTATTGCGCCACGCTGGCCATCGGCTCCAAATAGCCCTGGTGCACGGTCGAGGTCGTGAAGGTGTGTTCGAAGACGTGGTCGGCTTGACGGAAGCCTTCGTCGACGTCGCCCCAGGTGACGCTCGAGCGTGCGCAAATATTGCCCTGGATGTGGGCCGGATTGACGCCAGGATAGCTGGCCAGGTGTTCGTGTAGGATGGGGGCGTCAGGTTTGATCGCCTCCAGAACATCCATCACCGCTGGCAAGGGCTCATAGTCGACGCGAATGCGCCGCACCGCTTCTTCCGCCGTCTCAGGGTCGGTGGCGGCCACCGCCGCCAGTATCGAGCCGCGATGCAGCACTTTGTCGCGGGCGAACAGCGTCTGATCCTGGAAGTCGCTGCCGAAGTGGTATTCCGGCGTATTCCAGGCAGTCAGCACCGCCTTCACGCCGGGCAGGCGTTCGGCCTCGCTGGTATCCACCGCCAGCACCCGGGCATGCGCGTGGTCGCTCAGTCGCAGCTTGCCGTGTAACAGACCGGGGAGCTGGATATCGGCGGCGAATCGGCCGCTTCCGAGCACTTTTTCGAGGGCATCGATGCGAGACACCGGCGTGCCGACGACGAGACCCATGGCCAGCCCCTCCTTTCATCCCGATGCTGCAAATGGCCCCTACGTCTTCGGGGGCCAAGGCCCCCCGTGCTGCCCCTCATACCGCATGTTCCGTGGGCTCGCAGTGTAGGAGCTGCCTTGCCTATTGTCAAGGCATCGCCTTGGGGGGGCACGTTAAAGGTGTGCAACGGGGGTAGCAGGCACGCCTCCTGGTGGGCCTGAGGGGCTGCTGATCCTTGAGACCGGCGCCTACCCTGTCTCCGCCCCGTGCGATAGCGTCGCGCGGTGGCCGCAGATACGTGTAGCGCTCATCACGCTGCGGGGGGCCTAAACGCTATGTTCAGCCCCCTCTCCCTCTGGGAGAGGGCTGGGGTGAGGGAAGCTAAGCCTATGAGAGGCGTTTGGAAGGGCCCTCACCCTGACCCTCTCCCGTCGGGAGAGGGAACGGTTGGTGCCTCCCACAGCTTCACCTGGCGCCTATGGGGGCGGGGGGAGAGCATTGCCTCAGAGACGGCGCGGCACAAAGTGATGCGCCGCGCCTAACTGTTGCCTCATTGACATAGGGCGGGCAAGTCGCTAAGGTGGGCCGAGGAGCACGGCCTATGACGATCGAGATGCAGTCTATGACCAACGATGCGTGCAGGGATGTTGTCAAGGAGAGCCTGGATGAACGGTGTCACGGCGATCGCCGAGATTCTACGACGTGAAGGTGTGGAGTGGATCGGCTGCATGCCCTCCAACCCGTTGATCGAAGCCGCCGCCAGGGCCGGCATTCGGCCCATCGTCTGCCGACAAGAGCGCACCGGCGTGCACATGGCCGATGGCTTTTCGCGTATCCATAACGGGCGGCGCATCGGTGTCTTTCTGATGCAAGCCGGGCCTGGGGCGGAAAACGCCTTCGGCGGGGTGGCACAGGCCTTTGCCGACTCGGTGCCCATCCTACTGCTACCTGCCGGCGCCAACCGCGATCGACTGGGAGTCCCGCCGACCTTCAGCCCCACCCGTAGCTACGAAACCATCACCAAGTGGTCGGCCCAGATCAATTTGGCCCGCCGCGTTCCGGAGCTGATGCGGCGCGCCTTCACCAAGCTGCGTTCGGGTCGGCCGGGCCCTGTCCTCCTGGAAATCCCCACCGATGTGGCCGAGGAGGTCGTCGACGACGCCGCCATGGCCTACGAGCCCCCGCCAGTGATTCGGGGCGGCGCCGACCCCGCGCTCATTGACAAAGCTGCTGAAGCGTTGCTGGCGGCCGAGCGGCCGATCGTGCACGCCGGCCAAGGGGTCCTGTACGCCGAGGCCACGGCGGAGTTGGTGCGCCTGGCGGAATTTCTGCAGGCGCCGGTGATGACCACGCTGCCGGGCAAGAGCGCTTTTCCGGAGCACCACCCGCTGTCGGTCGGCACCGGGTCACGGGCGACTACGGCCGGTGTGCACCACTTTCTGCGGCGCACCGATGTGGTGCTGGGCATCGGCTGCAGCTTCGCCAAGAGCCTCTTCGCCGTGCCTATCCCCGGCGGGAAGACGCTCATCCACGCCACCAACGACCCCGACGACCTCAACAAAGACTATCCCTGTCGATTCCCGCTCGTTGGCGATGCCAAGCTGGTGTTGACGCAACTCCTGGAAGCGCTGCAACGCAAGACAGGCCTGCAGGCCCGCCCAACCGACCACGCTCTCATCGAGGAGATCCACGCGGTCAAACAGGCCTGGCTCGCCCAATGGCTGCCGAAACTGACCTCCGATGAGGAGCCGATCAGCCCGTATCGCGTCATCTGGGACCTCATGCAGACGGTGGACCTGGACAACGTCATCGTTACCCATGAGTCCGGCAGCATTCGCGAGCAATTGGTGCCGTTCTGGGAAGCCAGGCAACCGCGCAGTTTCATCGGCTGGGGCAAATCGACGCAACTGGGCTATAGCCTGGGCTTAGCCATGGGGGCGAAGCTGGCTGCACCACAGCAAGATGTGATCCATCTCATGGGCGATGCCGCCTTTGGCATGGTCGGACTGGACATCGAGACCGCCGTGCGGGCCCGCATTCCTATCCTAACCCTGATCTTGAACAACGCCACGATGGCCATCTATCCAGACAGCCGCTTCCCAGTCGCTACCGAGCGTTATCAGCTCAAAAAGCTGTCGGGCAATTTCGCCGAAGTAGCGCAGGCTCTGGGGGCGTATAGCGCTCGCATCGACAAACCCCACGACATCGTCCCCGCCATCCGACGGGCGCTGGAGGTCACGCGCGCCGGCCGACCGGCGGTCCTGGAAATCCTCATCAAAGAGGAGGGGGCGGCGTCGACGTTCAGGTTCGAGTAAGGGGCTGTGATGCCGGCCTCATCGATCAGGGCCGCCGCCGTGTACAGTAGAGCTGTCTGCGGCGTGGGACCGGCCCTGATCTGATCTTGGCGTGCGGTGGGATTGCCTGGCATAGGCGCCAAGCTAAGGGCAACAGAGCGGCATACCAAGCGTTTTTGAGTGCCTCCCCCGCCAGGGGGGAAGGGGCAGAACACCCTGCCCCAGCGCGGCTTTATGCTGAACTTGGCGCCTATGGGATTGCCTGGTGAGGGTGGGGATGGCTGTTAGAAGAGATCAACCACCGACGACACTTCAGGGTGTGGGGTGAGCCATAAACTCAGCAGAACGCACCAAACGAAGGCGGACACTACGACCAATCCTTGCTGGGCACCCATCATCCGGATCGCCCCGAGACTGAAGCACACCACGTAGAGCACCAAAAAGGTCACCCCCAGGGCTGATCCGAAGAGAAGATGCCCCAGGGGGTGACTCATCGTCAGCCCCACCACGGAGCCCAAGACGACGCTCAACAAGAGCCCCAAAGCCAAATCGGCATGGTCAATGATCGGACGTATCCACTGCATGGACGAGCGTACTCCTTTCTAACCTCTCTACGAACTACTATCAACCGTTCGTTTGGTAATCTACACCCTGACCTTCACATTGGCCAACGAAACGTTTTCATGCGAATTATGAAGCCGGTGCATCGATGTAAGGGCCGGGCAGCCTCACGCCATGTCCTTGGCATCAGGTCCTTCTGTGGTGCCGCGCATGACATCCCGCCGCATCAGCGACGTGGCATGTCAGATCCGACAGCCTGCCTCACGCTGGCACACGCAGCTTGACAGCACGGAGTAGCCATCTGCCTTGGATGAGCGCAGGCTACCGGCTGCGCCAGGGCGAATGCTGCACGATCAGGATGGTGAGCATGGGCAGGAGCAAGCTGAGGACGGTGACGGTGATGAGCAAGCGGCCCAGTTCGCTATAATCGGCGGGCACGACAATGGCTCCAGTGGTTGGGTCGCGCACCTCCCGCGTGATCAGGAAGAGTTGATTGAGGTATTTCGTGCCCAGGGTGCTGAGGGATAGCGCTAGGTTGGTGAAGGAGGCCATCACGGCGAAGAACGTCGCCTTGAGATGCGACGGGGCGCTATTGGCGATCCAGGCCAACATGGGGATCATCGCCACCTGCCCTAAGGGCGACTCCAGCGCCGTATTGACGAGGGCGATAAAGCGTGCGTCGACGATGCCGCCGGTCAGCTCTGCGGTCCACTCGTGGAGGCCGTAATACATGCCGAGCACTGGCAGGGTCAACACGGTCCCCGCGATGGTGAGAAAGCCGACCACGTAAGCGATCGATTTCTCCGCCATGAAGCGCCGGAAGATGAACATACCCAGCAACGCCAGGCAAGCGCCGATGAGGGAAAGCCTGGCCAGGAAGGCCTCGTCGAAGCCCAGCACATCGATTTCCCACCAGGTAGCGCCGGCACCAGGCGTCGGCAGGGCGCGGAACACGAAAATGATCACCGCGGTGCCGACCAGGGCACGGCGGGCCATCGGACTCAGCTCCTTGACGAGCCGTGCCATGAGGAACAGGATGATCGCCATCGACCCCGCGAAAATGATCTCCTGATTATAGGGCACTTGGCGCAACCCGATGATCAGCGTGAACGCCGCGAAGACCAGGCTCCCCCCCAGAATCCACCAATTGGCCCTAGGGGCCTCCTCCTGCACATCAAGGCGCTGCGCGATGGCCTCCGGGCTCAGACCAGCCCGCCGCAGCTTGGAGGCGCGCCGCCGCCTGAGCACCGCGGCGAAGATCACCCCCAGCACCGACATTACCGGAATGAGCAGCGCCAGCTTGTAGATATCGATGTAGATAGCGGCCTTCATCGCCTCCGGCACGTCGCCAGCGCTGTGGAACATCAGGATGTTCACCAGCGAGACGATGATGCCACCGCCGACGACGGCCACGCGGCCCAGCGTCTGCATCGTCGTGTGCATGAGCTTGATCGTCTGCTCGTCATACGGCCGGCCGGCGCTGTCGACGGTGGGGACGGCTTCCACCGTCATGGCATCGGCGACGACATCTTGGATGACGTAGCCCAACGGCGCCAGCAGGGTGCTCAGCACATACCAGGCTTCGATGCTCATGTACGAGGCCATCGTCGTCGAGGCGCCCAGCAACCCTAACATGATGGTCAGGCTCACGGCGATAAGCCCTGCCCCCAAGAAGACCAGCAGAGATTTCCAGCGCCAGATCAGGTCGACGATGTGCCCGAGGGGCATCTTCAGCGCCCAGGGCATGCCCGCCCAAAAGCTCAGCATGGCGAGAAATTCCGCCGAGAGACCGAGATAGTCTTTCACGAAGAAGGTGCCGACGATAGCGGTCAAGCCGGAGATGCCGGCCGCCATGTAGACCATCAACGGCGGCAGATAGCTCACCCGCATCTGCCGTCCGAGATCGATGATCGTCGCATCGATCCAACCCCAAAATTTCGACAGCGCCGCACGCAGCAACCTGCTGTGCGGTACAACACGCGGACGCCAGCCCACGATGCGCTCCATCTTCTAGCCAGCCTTGGTGATGGCAGGCTCTAGCTCAGGCGTTATGACCCATACCCGCTTTCTGTAAGGCAAGGTAGCACAGCTTTTACTAAGGATGCTAGAACGCGGGATATCGGGGATACACGTCAGCGAACTCCTCCCCCCATCCCAACCTTCCCCCGCCAGGGGGGAAGGGGACGTAACGTCGTCTCCCTCCCCCCGTCAGCCCGCTGAGGGGGAAGGGGTACAGCCCGCGGCAGAAGGACTCACAGCTCAAGTTGGCGCCGATGCCCTCGACGAGGGAGGGCGCGGGTGGGGGTGTCGTCCACGGCGTCGATCTCAGACTACAGATATGCTATGGTAACGGAGTGTGATAGCGTGAGGGACAGATCTGGGATAACATGAGGTTTTGCCTGGGAAGCCCGTCATGGCCAAATGGAAAAAGAAAACGTTGCGGTTGCAAGACGATCATCGATGGCACGCCAAGCCAGGCTGCCGCATTTTCGTGGCCGACCAGGGAGCGGTGCGCTTTGACTTTCCCCAACACTGGATCATGCAACCTACCGCCGATTCGTTCCAGTTTCTCGACCGTCGCCCCCCCAACGACGATTGCCGCTTGGCCGTGTCCTATCAGCGGTTGCCCGCGATCGATTGGAGCGAAGCGCCCCTCGCCGACATGCTCCGCCAGGTGGTGGCGGACGATCCTCGTGACCTGATGCCGACGATGGACGTCGTCACCATTCGCCGTCCTGGCCTCTACCTCGTCTGGACCGAGGGCAAGTTCATCGATCCCCAAGAGATGCGCGCCGCCTTCGGGCGCATCGCCGTCGGCATCGGGGGCAACATCCAGGTGCTGCTGACCTTCGATTACTGGGCCGTCGACGCCGAGCGCTTCACGCCCGTGTGGGATGATGTGCTGGAATCCTTGCGGGTCGGAGAATACATCCCGGATCCGACCCGTGGGCCGCGGTCTCGATAACATCACGCCACGCAATGAGAACGGAGAGACGATCCGATGCCCCAGCCCGCCGTTACGACTACCGCAGCCATGGGACAGGCGACCTCGGTGGCGCACACCTCAGGGGTTGCCACCAGCCGTTGGCCTCTCGCCCCGGTTAGATACCCAGACCCCGCCGTCCAAGTGCTCGACCCACGCTTTGCCAAGTACCGCCTGGCGAATGCAGCGGTGGAGTGTATCGCCAGTGGCTTCCGCTGGGCCGAGGGTCCGGTATGGTTTGGGGATGGCCGCTATCTGCTGTGGAGCGACATCCCCAACGATCGCATCATGCGCTGGGTCGAGGAGACGGGCGAGGTCAGCGTCTTCCGCAGCCCATCGCATTATAGCAATGGTCACACGCGCGACAAACAGGGGCGTCTGATCACCTGCGAGCACGACACCCGCCGTGTGACGCGCACCGAGTACGATGGCAGCATCACGGTGTTGATGGACCACTTCGATGGCAAACCCCTCAACGCGCCCAACGATGTCGTGGTCAAATCGGACGGCTCGATCTGGTTCACCGACCCCGGCTACGGCATCATGTTCAACTACGAAGGCCACAGGGCACCCCTTGAATTGCCGGCTGTCGTCTACCGTCTCGACCCGCGCACAGGGGAGGCGACGGTGGTGGTCGATGACATGGCCCGACCAAACGGCCTCTGTTTCTCCCCCGACGAATCCTTGCTCTATGTGGTCGACACCGGATCGACGCCGCGCGTCATTCGGGTCTATGACGTGGTGGGCGGTGACCGCGTGGCGAACGGTCGGCTGTTCGTCGACATGTCCCCCGGCACTTCAGATGGCATCCGCTGCGATCTCGATGGCAACGTCTGGGCCGCGGCAGGCAACGGCGGCGATGGCTTCGACGGCGTTCATGTCTTCACCCCCGATGGCGACAGGATCGGTCAGATCCTGCTGCCCGAGAAATGCGCCAATCTGTGCTTCGGCGGCGCCAAACGCAACCGGCTGTTCATGGCGGCCAGCCAATCCATCTACGCCCTCTACGTGGAAACCCAGGGCGCGCAGATGCCGTGAGAGGGCTCGCCGATGTCGGTCTCCCCGCGTCAACGATCGGACCGCCTCACCTATTCGTCGATCCGTATCCTTGCCGATCAAGCGTTCTCCAGGGCAGCAGGCGCGCCGCTAGTGGCAGGCAATCGTGTGCGCCTGCTCAAGGACGGAGCGGAGAATTATCCCGCCTGGCTAGAGGCGATCCGCTCGGCGGAGCGAACGATCCATTTCGAGAACTACATTTTCTATGAAGACGACGTGGGCTGGCAGTTCGCCGAAGCGCTCGCGGCCAAGGCCCGCGAGGGCGTGCGGGTCAGGGTGATTTACGATTGGTTCGGGTCACTGGCAAAAGCTTCGCGGCGGTTCTGGCAGTCGCTGCGCCGGCCAGGTGCGGCAGTACGCGTGTTTAATCCCCCACGCCTGAGCAGCCCCCTTGGCTGGCTGAGCCGTGATCATCGCAAGATGCTTACGGTCGATGGCCGCATCGGTTTTGTGACAGGCCTGTGCGTCGGCCGCGATTGGGTCGGCGACCGCCAGCGCGGCCTCGATCCGTGGCGCGACACGGGGATCGCGGTGCATGGGCCCGCGGTGGCCGACATCGAGCAGGCCTTCGCCCAGATGTGGGCGATGCTCGGGGAAACCATCCCGGTTCAGGACTTACCGCCTCGTGACGCGATCTCGCCGGCGGGCGACGTCAGGCTGCGCGTCATCCCGACCCAGCCGAACACCGCCGGTCTCTATCGATTAGACCAACTCATCGCGGCCGTGGCACGGCGGACGCTCTGGGTCACCGACGCCTACTTCGTCGGGACGACATCTTACGTCCAGGCATTGCGAGCGGCGGCGTTGGATGGGGTGGACGTGCGGTTGCTGGTGCCTGGAAGCAGCGACATCGCGCTCGTACGCCCATTGTCGAGGGCCGGCTACCGGCCCTTGCTGGAGGCTGGGGTGCGGGTGTTCGAATGGAACGGACCGATGCTGCACGCCAAGACCGCCGTGGCCGATGGACGCTGGGGGCGAGTGGGTTCGACGAACCTCAACGTGGCCAGCTGGATGGGCAATTGGGAGCTGGACGTGGCTGTGGAGGACGAGCCCTTCGCCGAGGCCATGGAACAGATGTACATCGAGGATCTGACGCATTCGACCGAGATCGTTCTCAGCGCTAAACAACGGGTATATCCAAGCCATCTCATCCCGACCCCACCTCATCCCCACCTTCGCGGGGGGAGAGGAAGCGCCCGGCGCGCCACGGCGGGGATCATCAGCATCGGCAATACCGTCGGCGCCGCCCTCACCAACCGCCGCGAGCTCGGTCCTGCCGAGGCCAAAGTGATGGTTAGCGTCGGCATCGTGCTGATCGTCCTAGCCGTTGTGATTGCGCTCTGGCCTTGGGTCATGGCCATACCGCTGGCGGCGCTGGGTGTGTGGGTGGCCATCTCGCTGCTGATCAGAGCCTATCAATTGCATGTCCAGGCGCAGCACGACAAGAATTCTTCCCCACCAACGCAATTCACGCCTCCCTAAAGCTTGCCTGGCACGCTCTTCAGCCACTCCCACATCCTGGCCGTCGAGGTCGCTCCATCGGCGCTGACCAGGAACACGGCCGCCTGCTGTCGGGCTGCGGCGGCATTATCGGTGACGGCGATAGGCAGGGCGACGCAGACGCGAGGCTGAGGGCAGCCAGCGACAGCGAATGGGATGACCATTGCCACGGCGCATCGAATTGCCGTTGACATTGTGTCCAAATCCCCATACAATAGCGCACCTTACCTGCTTCTGGGTTGCCCATGTATGCTGTCGCTAACAAGGGGCACGCCTATGAATACTGTTTATGAATCTTCAGCATCAATCCAGTCTTCATCATCGAGCCAGCCAGCGATGACCTGCTTCCGCGCCGGCATCTACTTCCTGACGAGGCCCCAACTCCTAACCCGCCTCTAACCCCGCCGCGAGGTAGGGGTATGCCGTCATCCCACCCTTTGCCTGTTGGTCCAGGGTATCGGTCGTTGTATGCCGTGCGGCGACCCCTTGTGTATAGGGGAAAAGGGCAGCCAGCCTTCATCGTGATCGATGCTTATCGCCGGTCTGTGCCCCGATAAGATGTCCCCCCCGAGAAGGGATGCGAGGAGGGGGCTGCGCCATTTACCACAAAGATCGATATCTTCGCCAGGTGGAGGAGGAAGGACCGTGCCGCGGGGAATGATTGCAATCCTCACGCTTTTGGTGCTGCTGGTAGTGGCCTGTGGCGGGTTGATGGCAGCCGCACCGACGCCCGCCACCACGCCGATCCTGTCCGGGCCGTTAGCCACATTGGACATCAAGCCGGCCGAACTCGAGCCGGTGCGGGGCAAACCCAAGGGCCGGCTGACCGTCGCCCAGCACTACGCCCTCGACCCTGGATGGCTCGATCCCCAGGAACGCCAGGCTGCCGCGACCCAGCAGGTCTATGACTACCTGGTGCACGACGCCCTGATCAAGCCCATGCCCCAGGGGCTATACACCTATAGCCTGGCCGAGCACGCCGAGATGACGGCCGACTTCACCAAAGCGGCCTTCCGGCTACGCCCGGACCTAAAATTCCACGACGGCCATCCCCTCACCACAGAAGATGTGCAGTGGACCTATGAAAACTACAGGGGGGTCAACTTCAAGATCTTTCGCGATAAGCTCGAGCGCATCGAACGCGTAGACGAGCGCACCATCATCTTCCATTTTAAGGAGCCGTTCGTCGAATTCATGGACCTCTACAACGGCGGCAGCACCGGCATCGGCTGGATCGTGCCCAGGCATTACTACGAGCAGGTGGGCAAGGATGGCTTCAAGGCGCGCCCGATCGGCGCTGGGCCGTTCAAGTTCGTGCGCCAGGAGGCCGGGGTGCAGATGGTGTTCGAGGCCTGGGACGAGTATTGGCGCCGCACCCCCGCCACCAAAACCATCGTCGTCAAGGGCATCCGTGACCTGCCAGCCCGCATGGCCGGCCTGCAAACCGGCGAACTGGATCTGGCGTTCGGCATGACCGGCAAGCTGTTGGCGCGGGTGATGGCCGATCGCAACTTGCGCTGGGACCCCAACCTCACCGCCCCCTGGTGGCTGGCCTTTCCCGGCTATAACGAGCCCGATAGCCCGTTCCACGACAAGCGCGTGCGCCAGGCCGTCAGCCTGGCGATCAATCGCCAGTTCCTCGCCCTACAGGAGACCCAGGGCAGCGGCATTCCGTGGGGGAACTGGATCGGGCCGGAATACAGCGGCGCCTTGAAAGGGGACGGGACCGACCTGCCGCTGCCGGAATATGACCCGGAGCAGGCGAAACGGCTGCTGGCTCAGGCCGGCTTCCCCGGCGGCTTCGCGTTCGATTGGTACGTGCCATGGGTACCGTACTTCGAGATGGGCGAGCGCATCTTGACCGATCTGGGCGCGGTCGGCATTCGTGGCAAGCTCGAGATCCTGGAGGGTCCGGCCTACCGGGTGAAACTCGGCCAGGGCCGCAAAGGCTATCCCGGCAACCGCACCATCGTGCAGATCATCGGCTCGCGGCCCGGGGGCGCCAAGGACACGGTCAGCGTCTATGCCGTGTGTGAGGGGTCCGCCCCGTTCATCTGCGAGCCCATGATCGAGGAGCTTTGGGCCCAACATCAGGCCAGTACCGACCTGGACGAACGCGACCGGCTGATCAAGGCGATCCAGCGCATCATCATCGACGAGTACTACTTCGTGCCGATCTACATCAATTCCTTCGTCCATGCCGTGGGACCACGAGTGCTGCCGGCCGGCGATGGCTTTCACCGGTATTGGGATACCCCTCAGGCCGGCTATCCCGTCCCATGGGAGGTCTGGGAGGTCAAAGAGTAGGCTGAACGCTGACAGGTGGGTGTCACCTATCCACCATAGAGCGGGATGATTCCCTGAGAGGAGGAAGGACCATGCTCAAGGGAATGCTCGTGGCTCTCGCAGCTCTGGTATTGTTGGTGGCCCTCGCCCATGGCGAATCGGCTGCTCCCGCCTCCACGCCGATCCTCTCCGGTCCGCTCGTCAGGTTGGACATCAAGGACGCGGAGATCGACACCACCCGGGGCACCGCCAAGGGGAAGCTCACCATTGCCCAACACTTCGCCCTCGACCCCGGCTGGCTCGACCCTCTCGAACACATCCCGGCCTTGACCCAGCAGCACTATGACTACCTCGTCCACGACGCCCTGATCAAACCCATGCCGCAGGGGGAGTTCACCTACAGCCTGGCCGAGCACGCCGAACTGGCGGCGGATTTCACGAAGGCTGCCTTCCGGCTGCGCCCCGGCCTGAAGTTCCATGACGGCAAGCCCCTGACCACGGCCGATGTGCAGTGGACCTATGAGAACTATAAAGGGGTGCACTTCAAGGTCTTTCGGGACAAACTGGAGCGCATCGACATCGTCGACGACCGCACCATTCTCTTCCACTTTAAGGAGCCCTTCGTGGACTTCATGGACCTCTACAATGGCGCGGTCAGCGGCATCGGGTGGATCATCCCGAGGCATTACTACGAGCAGGTGGGCCGGGATGGCTTCAAAAAGCACCCCATCGGCGCTGGGCCGTTCAAGTTCGTGAGCCAGGAGGCTGGGGTGCAGATGGTGTTTGAGGCCTGGGACGAGTATTGGCGCCGCACCCCCGCCACCAAGACCATCATCGTCAAAGGCATCCGCGACCTGCCAGCCCGCATGGCTGGCCTGCAGACCGGCGAGCTCGACCTGGCTTATGGCATGACCGGCAAGCTATTGCCGCGGGTCATGGCCGATCGCAACCTGCGGTGGAACCCGAATTTCACCAGCATTTGGTGGCTCTTGTTCCCCGGCTACAACGAGCCTGATAGCCCCTTCCACGACAAGCGCGTGCGCCAGGCCGTCAGCCTGGCCATCAACCGGCAGTTCCTGGTCAAACAGGAGACTCAGGGCATCGGCAAGCCCTGGGGCAACTGGATCAGCCCGGAGAACCGCGATGCTCTGCAGGGAGACGGCAGAGACCTGCCGGTGCCGGAGTACGACCCGGAGCAGGCGAAGCAGCTGCTGGCCCAGGCCGGTTTCCCCAATGGCTTCGACCTCGACTGGTATGTGCCCTTCGTGCCCTACTTCGACATGGGGGAGCGCATCCTCACCGATCTGCGCGCCATTGGTATCCGGGGCAAACTGCAGGTGATGGAGGGGCCAGCCTTCCGGGCGCAGATCGCGCAAGGCCGCAAAGGCTATCCCGGCAACCGCACCATCGTACAGAACATCGACCCACGTCCGGGTGGCGCCAAAGCCAATATCTCGGTTTACGCCGTCTGCGGTGGCTCGGCCTCGTTCGTGTGTGAGCCGAAGATCGAGGCCCTGTGGGCCAAGCATCAGGCCAGCTTCGACCTGGAGGAACGGGATCGGCTGATCAAAGAGATCCAGCGCATCCTCATCGAGGAGTACTACTTCGTGCCCATCTACTGGAATCCTTTCGTCCATGCCGTCGGACCCAGAGTGCTGCCGGCCGGCGACGGAATCGAGCGCTATTGGGCGACCCTCCATGCCCCGTACCCGTGGCCCTGGGAGATCTGGGAGGTGAAGGATTGACGCATTGACCGATGGCCTCACCGACGCATCGACTCATCGGGTCGCTGAGGCCGGCGAAGAGGGACACCGTGAGAAAGTACATCTTGATCCGAGGCTTTTACAGCATCATCACGCTGTGGTTGCTGGTCACCATCATTTTTGTGTTGGTCCGCTTCACGGGAGATCCGGTCAAGATGAAGGCCGAGGTGGGCGCCGACGCCTCCTATATGGAACGCCTCAGGCGTGATTGGGGCTTGGATAAGCCCCTCCACCTGCAATATGTCAGCTTCATGGGCAACCTGCTCCGGGGGGACTTCGGCCACTCCTTCGAGAAGTCGCTGCCCGTCAGGACGATTTATTTCGAGCGCCTGCCCAACTCGCTCAAGTTGGGATTCGCCGCTTTCGCCATCTCCATGGCCTTGGGTGTGCCGTTGGGGATGGTAACGGCGTTGAAGGTGAATACCAAATGGGATAGTTTCGGCAAAATGTTCGCCCTGCTGGGGCTGTCGATGCCCGGGTTCTTCGTGGGGTTGGTGTTGATTATCATCTTCGGCGTGGAGTTGGGTTGGCTTCCCGTCCTGGGCAAGGGCAGCAGCGCCTTCCTCTGGAGCGATCCAATGACGTGGGTGACGTTTTGGTTTCAAGACTGGCAATACCTGATCATGCCCGCCTTCGCCTTGGGATGGTATTTCTCCGGTGCGATGCTGCGGATCACCCGCTCCGGGATGCTGGATGTCCTGGGCAGCGACTTCATCAAGCTCGTGCGCCTGAAGGGCGTCCCTGAGCAGGTGGTGATCGCCAAGCATGCCCTGAAGAACTCGATGATTCCCGTCCTCACCCTGGCGGGGCTAAACCTGCTGGTCATGGTGAACGTCGCCATCGTGATCGAGGTCATCTTCAACTGGCCAGGTGTCGGCCAGCTGCTCTACGATGGCCTGAGCAACCGGGATTTCCCCATGGTCCAGGGTGTGGTGCTGATGTCAGGGCTGTTCATTGTGGTCTTAAACTTTACGATCGATGTCCTCTACGGCTATGTGGATCCCCGCATCCGCCTCTCGATGTAGGTGACAGCCATGGCAACGATGACGAGACGCATGCCTTTCATCGATGGAGTGTCCCGGGCCGTGAAAGTGGGCTCCAACGTGGCACGCGAAGCCCCCTTCATCCCACTGCTGGTCTTGGGCCTCCTGGCTTTCGTGGCGATCTTCGCTCCGGCCATCGCCCCGCACAGCAAACTGGACCCGGTGAAGCCCACGCGGGAGCTGTGCCTGGCTCGGTATGGCATCGCCGCATGCCCCTACGTCGATAACGTCCCTCCCTGCTGGTCGAGCGAGGGCAGCCTTAACACGCCCTTGGGGACGGATTACCTGGGCCGGGACGTACTGAGCCGCTTGATGCACGGCGCCCGCATTTCCCTGGTGGTAGCCCTAACCGGCACGCTGATCGCTGGAGCCATCGGCACGTGCATGGGGGTCATGGCCGGGTACATGGGCACATGGTGGGACCAGATCATCATGCGCATCACCGATGCCTGGTTAACGCTGCCCTCCCTGGTCTTTGCCATCCTCTTATCCAGCGTGCGCGGACCCGGCCTCGGGAACGTCGTGCTGATCCTCGCCCTGGTGTTCTGGAGCCGCTATGCCCGCGCGGTGCGGGGCGAGGTGCTGGCCATCCGGGAGCGGGACTTCGTGAAGCTGGCGGAGATCAATGGGGTCAGCAAATTCCACATCATCTTGCGGCATATCCTGCCCAACGTCATGAATACCGTGATGGTGGTCTTCAGCCTGCAGGTCGGGGTGGCCGTCATCATCGAGGCCTCCCTCAGCTTTCTGGGCGTGGGGGTGCCGCCGCCTGAGCCCTCCTGGGGGCTTATGATGGCCCAGGAGCGCGAGTCCCTGATGGAGGGTAAATGGTGGCTGGCGGTGTTCCCTGGCCTCTGCATCACGATGTTGGTGCTGTCGGCGAACATGTTGGGCGACTGGCTGCGGGTCCGCCTCGACCCCCAGCTGCGCAATCGCTAGGCGTTCAGCCGCTCCTCCGCCTGTGGGAGTCGGCACCGGGTGAAGCTGTGGGAAGCACCCGTGGTCCCCTCTCCCGAGGGGAGAGGGTTAGGGTGAGGGCGGTTCCAAACATTGCTCCAGGTTTGGCTTCCCTCACCCCGCCCCTCTCCCGAAGGGAGAGGGAGTCTTCACCCGGCGTCTAATCCCTTGGTAAGGGGGGTTTAGGTGGAAGCGGGGCTGGGGTGAAGGAACTATGACGGCGAGGAAACTGTTAAGCCAGAGGAGAATGCAGTGCCTCCGCTGTTGCACGTCAAAGACCTTAAAACTTACTATGTCGGCTTCCGGGGCACCCGTGTGGTCAAGGCGGTGGACGGGGTCAGCTTCAGCCTGGAAGCCGGGGAGACGTTCGGCCTGGTGGGAGAATCCGGCTGCGGCAAGACCACCACCTGTCACTCCATCGTCCGCCTGCTCCCCCCCAGCGCGAGGATTGTCGACGGCAGCATCGAGCTCGAGGGCGAGGATTTGCTGCAGAAAAGCCCGGGCGAGATTCGAGCGATCCGCGGCCGGGTGATCGCCACCATTCTGCAAGATCCTATGGCCTCCCTGGACCCCCTCTTTTCCATCTACGACCAGGTGGCGGAGCCGGCATACTACCATCAGGGGCTACGGGGAGGGAAGCTGCGCCAGCGCGTCCGGGAGCTCTTAACCGCGGTGCGCATCCCTTCGCCGGAGGTCCGCATGCGGGAGTTCCCGCATCAGATGAGCGGCGGCATGCGCCAGCGCATCGTGGGCGCCATCGCGCAGGCCGGAGGCCCCAAGATCATCATTGCTGACGAACCCACCACCAACCTGGACGTGACCATCCAGCTGCAGTACCTGAACCTGTTGAAGGACCTCCAGCGCGCCACCGGCGTGGCTCTCATCTTCGTGACCCACAACCTGGGCATCGTGGCCAAGATGTGCGACAAGGTGGCGGTGATGTATGCCGGCAAGATCGTCGAGCTACAGTCGGTGCGGGGCCTGTTTTATCATCCCAGGCATCCCTATACCAGGGCACTGCTGGACTCCATGCCGAAGCTGGGCACTAAGGAGCCGCTGTATGCCATTCCGGGACAGCCACCGGATCTTGCCGCCTTGCCCGCCGGCTGCAGCTTCCACCCCCGCTGCGCGTACGCCATGGACCGTTGTCGTATCGAAGCGCCAGCGGAGCAATCGATGGCCGACGGCGCGACTGCCAAGTGCTGGCTGTCCAACGGAGAGGACAGTACGGAGGACTGAGTGCTGGGTCTTTTCTACGCAGTCCTCAGCCCTCTTATTTGAGGTGGCCTGTGAGTGAGCCCTTGCTGGAAGTTCGGGATCTGAAAAAACATTTCCCGGTCGGGAGGTTCCTGTTTGGGAAGGTGCGCGGCTGGGTGAAAGCGGTGGACGGCATCAGCTTCGCCATCAAGCCAGGCGAGACCCTGGGTCTGGTGGGGGAATCGGGCTGTGGCAAGACCACCACCTCAAAGCTAGTCCTGGCTGCCGAGGAAGCCACTGCCGGCAGTATCGTGTTCGAAGGCCGCAACATCGTGGGCTTGAAGGGAAAGGAGTTGATGGACTACCGTCGTAAGGTGCAGGTGGTGTTCCAGGATCCCTATAGCTCCCTCAGCCCACGCCTGCGGGTGGGCGACATCATCGGCGAGCCGATCGTCACCCACGAGAACATCTCTCGCCAGGAGGTACGGTCCCGGGTAGGGGAACTGCTCGAGTTGGTCGGTCTTCGCCCCGACATGGCCCGCCTGTTCCCGCACGAGTTCAGCGGCGGGCAGCGCCAGCGGCTGGCCATCGCCCGTGCACTGTCCACCAACGCACGCCTCATCGTACTCGATGAGCCGGTCTCGGCCCTGGACGTCTCCATCCGGGCCCACATCATCGGCCTCCTCGAGGAGCTGCAAGCGCGGCTGGGGGTGAGCTATCTGTTTATCGCTCACGATCTGGCGGCGGTGGCCCACCTGAGCCACCAGATCGCCGTGATGTATCTAGGCAAGCTCGTGGAGGTGGCCGAAAGCCTGGAGCTCTGCGCCAGCCCCCTCCATCCTTACACGAAGGCGTTGTTCGCCGCGTCTCTGCCCTCCCATCCCGACGAGGAGAAGGAGGAGATCGTTCTCACCGGCGAAGTGCCCAGTGCCCTGACCCCGCCCTCGGGCTGCCGCTTTCACCCCCGCTGTCCCTTCGCCATGTCTCGCTGCGCCGACAAAGAGCCCGAGTTGGTAGAGGTCTCCCCCGGGCACCAGGTGGCCTGTTATCTCTATTAGTCTGATGAGGCCGCTCTCGGCGATGCGCCCTGCATCGTTGTAGTGGCAGCAAGCCGCGGCGCGACAAGAGAGGAGCAATCGGCTTGGCGACCCGCCCATCCTATGCCACCGGGGCGGCGTGGTCCGAGAAGCTCGGCATCACCTCGTCGGCGAAGAGGCGTAACGAGCGCTGCGTCTGCTCATGGCTCAATATGCCCCAGGCAAAGGCGCAGATCACGTAATCGCAGCCGCTGACTTCGATCAACCGCGCCAGCTGCTCGCGCACGCGCGCCGGTGAGCCAAAGACGAGGGTCTCGTGTTGGATGGCCGTGTCCCAGGCGAAGAGGCCATCGGGGGTGTGATCGTCGTGGGCGTGCCACAGTTTCGTGATCGAGCGATACCAAGTAGCGTGGCCGGCGCGCGTCGCCGCCAGCGCCTCGGCGTCGGTCTCTGCCACCACGACCTGGCGGAGGATGCCTACCTTGGGTGCGGTCACATGACCGTTGAGCCGGCCCGCCTCATACCGGTGCGCCTGCCAAGTCTGCCAGTAGAGGTTGACGTGCTCGCGCACATGCGCTGCTGGGCCAAGACCCACGAAGTTATAGCCATGCCGCGCCGCATACACCACGCTTTCCGGATTATGGGTCGGATACCACAGCGGCGGGTAGGGCTGCTGCAAGGGATGCAGCTCCATGGGCACATCGTGATAGCGGTAATAGCGGCCCTCGAACGTCAGCCGCTCCTGGGTCAGCCCGGCGATGAGCACCGCCAGCGCTTCGTGGAAGATGGCCCGCGCCTCGGCGGCATCGACCCCGAAGTAGCGCAGCTCGTAGGGCGACACGCCACGGCCGACCCCCAGCTCCAGGCGGCCGTTGGAGAGCTGGTCCAGCATACAGACCTCTTCGATAAGTCGCAGGGGATGGTAGAGCGGCAGCAGATAGACGAGTGGTCCCAGACGGATGCGGCGAGTGCGCTGCGCCGCCGCGGCGAGGAACAAGGCCGGCGACGGCGCCATGCCGAGGGGAGTCGCGTGATGCTCGGCGAGGTGATAGCAGAAGAAGCCAGCGCGATCCGCTGCTTCCAAGAGCTGCAGCCGCTCCTCGTAGAGCTGATGCAGCGGGGTTTCGCCGCGATCGATCCAGTCGAAGAGCCCAAAGGCCACCCGCGCCATCGCCGCCTCCTTTCCGCTACGACCTCGACCTCGACCAGAAACCGCCCCTGGCGGCCTCTCGCTCAACCGTGTCACGGTCGTCGGCATGTCCAGCCGGCGGTCTCTCACAAACTGCAAGGACAGGAGCCTTTTACCGCCGAAGATGCCCATTGTCAAGGTGCTTGTGGCGCCGCTGCATGGTACGCCGCCCGGTGGGAGTGAAGATCTGCATTGACTCGTAGGGCGGGTGTGGCTACACTAGCGGCGTTTACCTCAGGATCGGCTATCATCTTCGCTCTCATCATATTAGCTGACTGAGGAGACACCGATGCCTCAGCCCCAACCCATTTTGTCTCCCAAGCCGCCGGTAAGGTGGATTCTCCCTGAGCCGAACGGCTTTCTTGCAAGGCCACAACTCCTCACCCGCGTCTGATCTCCTCCCCAGCTCCCACCTGTACGCCCTAAACGCAGCCTTGACGTCTTGCTGTGCAGCTAAGTCGTGATGCCATGAGGATCGAGCACGCTAATCCCCGTTCGCAAGGTCACGCTTGCGCAGGCTGGGGGCACTGCGGGATGTTCACGTCGCTGAGAGGATAACCCCTCCGCTATGGAGCTCACAAAGGCAGGTATTGCGACACGACAGCCCTTGAACAGCTGCCCTCTCCCTCGATGGAGATAGCCGCCGGGTTCAGGCCCCCTCTCCCGCCGGGAGAGGGTCGGGGTGAGGGAAGCCCAACCTGTGCGAAGCTTGTGAAACCACCCTCACCCTCTCCCACGGGGAGAGGGAACCATGGGTGCTTGCCATCGCTTAACTTGGCGCCTATGTCCTCGATGGGTGAGGGTGGGCGCGAGAGAGGAGGCGAGTGTATGCTACGACATCTACTCGTTTGGGTCGCCGTGGGGATGCCGGTCGTGCTGATGGGGGTGCATGCCGCCGCCCAGAGCCAACCAGCCGGACAACTGATCATCGCCTTTGATACCTCGATCGCGGCCACGTATTTCGATCCTGCCGAGACGCCGGGAATCCAGACGCCTTTTGTGTTTCTCTATGCCTTACATGACGCCTTGGTCAAACCGCTGCCCGGCAACGATATGGCGCCCTGCCTGGCGGAGTCGTGGACCGAAAGCCCCGATGGCTTGGCATACGACTTCAAGCTGCGGGAGGGCGTGACGTTCCACAACGGGGACCCATTCACCGCTGAGGACGTGCGATTCAGCTTCCTGCGTTACAAGGGTGCATCGGCCAAGCTGCTGCATGACAAGGTGAAGGCGGTTGAGATCGTCGATCCGTCTCGCATTCGCTTCGTGTTGCATGAACCCTGGCCTGACTTCCTGACCTTCTACGCCACCCCGGCCACGGGGGCGGCGTGGGTGGTCCCGAAGAAATATGTCGAGCAGGTGGGGGATGACGGCTTCAAGCGGCACCCGGTGGGGTTAGGGCCCTATCGCTTCGTCCGCTCGGACCCCGGGGTCGAGCTAGTGCTGGAGGCGAATGAGCGCTATTGGCGTAAAGTGCCATCGATCAAACGCATCGTCTTCAAGGGGGTGCCGGAGAGCTCCACCCGCCTGGCGATGCTCAAGACGGGGGAGGCCGATATCGCCTACCTGATGTATCGTGAGGACGGGGACGCGGTCCGCAAGGACCCCAAGCTCCGGCTGGTGCGGTCCTTTCCTCCGGTCACGTGGTACCTGGATTTCCCCGAGCAATGGGATCCAAAATCCCCCTGGCATGACAAGCGCGTGCGGCTCGCCGCCAACTTCGCCATCGACCGGCAGGCGATCAATGAGGTGGAGCGCTTTGGCCTGGGCCGGGTGACGGGATCGATCATCCCCCGCAGCCTGGATTTCGCCCTGCCCCTGGAGCCCTACCCCTATGACCCCACGCAGGCCAAACGCCTGCTGGCCGAGGCCGGCTATCCCAACGGCTTCGACGCGGGGGATTTGACGCCGTTGCCGCCATTTATTACCATGGGCGAGTCGGTGGCCAACGATCTGGCCGCCGTTGGCATCCGGACCAGGGTGCGCACGATGGAGCGCGCGGCATACTTGTCGGCCTACCGCGAGAAAAAATTGCGAGGGCTGATTCTGAACGTCACCGCCGTCTTGGGCAACGCCGCCAACCGCATCGAGACCTTTGTGGTGAGCACCGGCACCTACGCCTACGGGGGCTATCCCGACATCGATGAGCTTTTTCGCCAACAGGCGGTCGAGCGCGATCGTAGCAAGCGTGAGGCCCTGTTGCACCAGATCCAGCGCTTGATGCATGAGCGGGTGATGTATGCCGCCATCTTCGACTCGGTGCCGCTGCATGGCGTGGGTCCGCGGGTAGAGGAGCCGGCGGTGGGCTTGAACCCGTTGCTTTACTTCACCGCACCTTATGAGGACATGCGCTTGAAACAGCCATGAGCGGGGTCGATCGAGCTTGAGCCCCGGTCCCCGGCCCGAGCGCTGACGAGAGGTACACCCGCAGGAAAATCGGGAGGGAATCCACGTGAAGCTATGTCAACGGAGCACCTTACTACGCATCATCGCCGTGTTGGCGCTAGGCTGGGCCTCCAGCCTCAGCGCTCAGACCAGGCCGGCGGGAGAGATGCTGATGGCCTGGCACGTCACCATCGCCCCCGCCTGGTTCGATCCGTCCACGGCGCCGCCCCAGATCACCCCCTTTGGCATGCTCTATGCGCTCCACGATGCGCTGGTCCGCCCCATGCCGGGGACGAAGATGGGGAACAGCCTGGCGGAATCCTGGACCGAGAGTCCGGATGGACTGGTCTATGAGTTCAAGCTGCGCCCGGGGCTGAAGTTCCACAACGGCGATCCGCTTACGGCCGAGGACGTGAAATTCAGCTTCGAGCGCTACAAAGGCACCGGGGCCGCGGAATTTCGGGCCAAGGTCAAAGGGGTTGAGGTCGTCGATCCTGTGACCGTGCGCTTCCACCTGAAGGAGCCCTGGCCCGACTTCATGACCTTCTACGGCACCACCGCCACGGCGGCGGGGCTAGTCGTTCCCAAGAAATATCTCGAGCAGGTCGGAGATGAGGGCTTCCAGAGACATCCGATCGGCGCGGGGCCCTTCAAGTTCGTCAGCCATACGCCTGGAATCGAGGTGGTGCTGGAAGCCTACGAAGGGTACTGGCGCCATGTGCCGCACGTCAAGCGCCTAATCATGCGGAGCGTCCCCGAGGGGACGACGCGCCTGGCCATGCTGAAGAACGGGGAGGCGGACATCGCCTTCGCCCTGGATGGCCCCGAGGCTGAGGAGGTGAAACGCGACCCGCGGCTCACCCTGGTGGACACGCGCCATGCCTCTATCTTCTGGATCGAATTCCCCGAGCAGTGGGACCCCAAGTCGGTGTGGGCGGATATACGCCTGCGCCAGGCGGTGAACTACGCCCTGGACCGCCAGGCGCTCAGCGAGGCGGCGTGCCTTGGCTACTGCCCACCGGCTGGCGTGATCGTGCCGCGCGTCATGGACTATGCCCTGCAGGTCGAAGCGCCGCCCTATGACCCGCAGAAGGCGAAACAGTTGCTGGCCGAGGCCGGCTATCCCAACGGCCTCGACGCCGGAGAGCTGGCGCCGATCCCCGGCTTCCCCACGGTGGCAGAGGGCGTGGTGAATTATCTCAACGCCGTGGGGATTCGCGTCAAGATGCGCCCCATGGAGCGCGCCGCCTTCTACGCCGCCTGGCGGGAGAAGAAGCTGCGTGGCATCTTTCTCACCGCCGCCGGGAACTCGGGGAATGCCGCCAGCCGTGTGGAAGCTTTCATCTACTCCAAAGGACCGTACGCCTATGGGGGCTATGCCGACATCGACGAGCTGTTCCTGCAACAGGCGCGAGAGCGCGACCGCGCGAAGCGCGAAGCCCTGCTGCACCGCATCCAGCAGCTCACCATCGAGCGCGCCATGTTTGCCCCGGTCTATGACCTCCGTGCCCTGATGGGCGTGGGGTTCCGGGTCGCCGAGCACACCATCAACGACATCCCCATGCACCCCTTCCCGTCCCTGGAGGACATGCGATTGAAGTAGTCATGAGGCACCGGGAAGGACACAGCTCAGGCGCGTGGGCGGCTGAGCCACCGTCCATGCGCCGTGTCGTGGCCGGCGCGTGAGATGGGCAGCTGGCGACGCCAAACTCGGTCGAGGGGATGTGCCCCAGCACGGCCATTGACACGGCAAAGCAACATCGCTAGAATGCCCTCACCTCGCTGATAGTTCACTGGCGTGAGCCAAGCGTCCTAGATTGAGGCGGTTGAGGGCGATGCCTATGGCACAGATCAGAGCCTTCCCCCCACCGAACCGCGTGACTATCCCTCCCTTCCTCCTGCGACCGCAACTTCTGACCCGCATCTAACGTCCTTCCCACCGGGAGGGACTGCCTTGTTCCATCTCTCTTCCTCAATATGCCGTTGACTGGCTGTGTGTTGCCGTCGACGCATGTCGCCATGACCACACAACCAGCTCGGGAGGCCCGAAGCCTCCGGAGCTACGCCAAGAGCGTTCTGGTCGAGAAGCGGGACTAGCCGCGAGGAGGGACATCGATGACAGGGCATCGACTGCGTTGCGGGTTTTTGATGGCGGTGATCGGCTGCCTCCTGGTGACATCGCTGGCGGTGGGAGCGCAACAACCCAAGTCGGGAGGCACGCTGCGAGTGGCATGGGAGGCCGACATCACCGGCTTGGATCCGTATATCTCCCCAGGCATTCAATCTTGGCATGTCGTCGGCAATCTCTTCAACAGCCTGCTCACCATCGATAGCGAGCTGAACTTCGTCCCGGATCTGGCGGAATCCTGGGAGGTTCTCGATAACGGCAAGGTATACGTGTTCCATCTGCGCAAGGGGGTTAAATTCATCGATGGCACCGATTTCGATGCGGAGGTGGTGCGCTGGAACTATCAACGCATCATGGATCCGGCGGAGAAGGCCTTTGTGGCGCCGTTTTTCGCCATCGTCGACAGCGTGGAAGCGATCGACGCCCACACCGTGAAATTCACCCTCAAGCACCCCAGCATGACCCTGCTGCCAGTGATGGCCGCCGAACGGGTTGGCTTCCTCCAGATGTCCCCGGCCGCCTTCAAAAAATGGGGCCGGGAAGACATTCGCCTGCATCCTGTGGGCACCGGGCCGTTCAAACTGGCGCGATGGGACCAAAACCAGATCGTCGTCTTGGAGAAGAATCCCGACTACTTCAAGCCGGGGCTGCCCTACCTCGACCGCGTCGAGCTGCGCATCATCAAGGAAGGGGTGACGCGCGTCACGGCGCTGCGCACCGGCGAGGTCGATTTCGCCAACTATATCCCACGCGAGCATGTCGAGCGCCTCGCCAAAGATCGGCAAATCCAGGTGATCCGCGGCCGGGATACCCAGCGCATCCAGAGCTTCTTCAACCTGCGCAAGCCGGCCTTCCAGGACGTGCGGGTGCGGCGGGCGTTGCTGGGCTATGGGCTCGACCGGCATGCCATCGCCAAAACCGCCCTGTTGGGATTGGCCCAGCCGCTGTGGAGCTTCGTCCCCCCTGGATCACGCGGTCATCTCGACTTCGGCGATCAGTTTGGCTATGACCCCGCCAAGGCCAAGGCCCTACTCCAAGAGGCCGGTTATGATGAGAAGAATCCACTGCGCTACACCCTCATGACCCATGGCGCGGAGGCAGCCCTGCCCACCATCGCCACCATCATGAAGACGCAGTATGCCAAGCTCGGCGTCGAGGTGACGGTAGAGGTCATCGATCGGCCCATTTTCCTGCGCCGTCTGGTGACCGACCGCGACTGGGATCAGCTGCTCAATTTCAGCGGCGCCGCTCTCGATACCTACTCAGCTACGCGGCTGATCGATACCCGAGCTGGGAACAACACCTCCAACCACAATGACAAACAGGTGGATGCCTTGATCGATCGCCTCAAGGAGGCGGCGACGGAGGAGGCCTACCTCCAGGCCGGGCACGACCTGCAGCGCTACGTCACCGAGCAGATGCTGTACCAGAGCGTCACGACCCTGCCCTTTCTCCAGGCGGCACGCGCTTACGTGAAGGGCTATGAGAATCTACACGGCTACAAGATCCGCTTTGAGACGGTTTGGCTGGATAAATGATCGGCAGCCGGGGAGGGCCGTATGCCAGGGGGAAGCACCATGTGCAAAGGAGCCGGGGTTTGCGCCGCGTTTCTGATCGTCAGCCTACAGGTGATATGCGGGGAGGCGGCAGTCGCGCAACCGATTCTCTCTGCCCCCCTGGCTAAGCTGGATCTCAAAGAGGCCACCGTTGAGCCCCCACGGGGCACGCCCAAAGGCCGCTTGAACATCGGTCAGCACTATGCCCTCGATCCCGGCTGGTTGGACCCCCTCGAGCATATTACCTCGCTGACGCAACAGCACTACGATTACCTCGTTCACGACGCCCTGATCAAGCCCATGCCACAAGGGCTGCACACTTATAGTCTGGCCGAGCACGCCGAGATGACCGCCGACTTCACCAAAGCCGCCTTCCGGTTGCGACCCGGCTTGAAGTTCCACGATAGTCATCCGCTCACCACCGCCGATGTGAAGTGGACCTACGAACATTATCGGGGCTCCAACTTCAAAGTCTTCCAGGATAAGCTGGATCGTATCGAAGTCGTCGATGACCGCACCATCATCTTCCATTTCAAAGAGCCGTTTGTGGATTTCTTGGATCTCTACAATGGCGGCAACACCGGCATCGGCTGGATCGTGCCGCAGCACTACTATACGCAGGTGGGCAGGGACGGCTTCAAAGCGCGTCCCATGGGGGCAGGGCCGTACAAGTTTGTGAGCCAAGAGGCCGGAGTACAGATGGTGTTTGAGGCGTGGGAGGGATATTGGCGGCGCACCCCCGCCACGAAGACCATCGTGGTCAAGGGCATCAGGGATCCGGCTTCCCGCCTGGCGGGACTGCTGACCGGCGAGCTGGATCTGGCCTATGGCATGACCGGCAAGCTGTTGTCACGGGTCATCAACGAGCCCACGCTGCGGTGGGATCGCAATTTTACCGCGCCTTGGTGGCTGATGTTTCCGGGCTACAACGAGCCCGACAGCCCGTTCCACGACAAGCGGGTGCGGCAAGCCGTCAGCCTGGCCCTCAACCGCCTGTTTCTGGCGCGCCAGGAGACCCAGGGCATCGGCATCCCCTGGGGCAACTGGATCAGCCCGGAATCCGGCGGCGCCCTGCACGGCGACGGCACCGAGCTACCGGTCCCGGAGCACGATCCGCAGAGGGCCAAGCAACTGTTGGCCGAGGCCGGCCATGCGAGGGGCCTGACCCTGGACTGGTACGTCGGCTACCCGCCATATTTCGACATGGGCGAGCGCATTCTCACCGACCTCGGCACGGTTGGCATCCGCGGCAAATTGCAGGTGCTGGAAGGACCGGCGCTGCGCTCCAAGCTGGCCCAAGGCCGCAAAGGGTTCCCGGGCAACCGGAGCATCGTCCAGAACATCGACCCACGGCCAGGCGGCGCCAAGGAGAACATCGGGGTCTACGCCGTGTGCGATGGCACGGCCTCTTTCATCTGCGAACCGCAGATCGAGGCCTTATGGGCGAAGCATCAGGCCAGCATCGACTTAGAAGAGCGGGAACGGCTCGTCAAGGCGATCCAACGCATCCTCATCGAGGAGTATTATTTCGTACCCATCTACATCAATGCCTTCGTCCATGCGGTGGGGCCGAGAGTGCTGCCGGAGGGCGAAGGCTTCCACCGCTATTGGGACACCCCGCAGGCCCCCTTCCCCTACCCGTGGGAGGTCTGGGAGGTTAAGGAATGAGCCGACGGGCGGCACAAGATCGCGGCAAGGCAGTCAGCGGCACGGTTGTTGGCGCACGCCGTGTTCCCAGCCTATCGTAAGGAGAGCGTGATGAAAGTTGGCACGACGTTAACCCTGCTCCTGGTGGTCGTCGTCTTGCTCAGCCCACGGGGCGCCTGGTCCGGCGCTCAAGCCAAACCTGCGGGAGAGATGGTGATCGCCTGGCACGTGACCATTGCCCCCGCTTGGTTTGACCCGATCGATACCCCCTCGCAGATCACGCCCTACGGCGCCCTGCATGCCTTGCATGACGCCTTGGTGCGGCCGCTGCCGGGAGAGAAGATGGGCAACAGCCTGGCCGAATCCTGGACCGAGAGCGCGGATGGTCTGATGTACGAATTCAAGCTCCGCGAGGGGGTGACGTTTCACAACGGCGACCCCTTCACGGCTGAAGACGTCAAGTTCAGCTTTGAGCGCTATCGTGGGGTGGGAGCCAAAGAGTTCCAGAGCAAAGTCAAAGCGGTGGAGGTCGTCGACCCCCACCGCATCCGCTTCCACCTGCATAAGCCCTGGCCCGACTTCATGACGTTTTACGGCACCACTGCCACGGCCGCCGGCATCGTAGTGCCGAAGAAATATCTCGAGCAAGTGGGCGAAGATGGCTTTAAAAACCATCCCATCGGCCTCGGCCCGTATAAGTTCGTCAGCCATACCCCAGGGGTGGAGTTGGTCCTGGAGGCCAACGAAACCTATTGGCGCAAGGTCCCCCACGTCAAGCGGGTGGTCATGAAGGGCATCCCAGAGGTCTCCACCCGCCTGGCCATGCTCAAGAAAGGCGAGGCCGACATCGTCTTCGCCATGGAGGGACCGGCGGCGGAGGAAGTGAAACGGGACCCGAAGCTCCAGCTCGTCGACACCCGACACCCCTCGATCATGTGGCTGGAGTTCGCCGACCAATGGGACCCCAAGTCGCCGTGGCATGACAAGCGTGTCCGCCTCGCCGTCAATTACGCCATCGACCGCGCCGCCGTCAGCGAGGCCGCCTGCCTGGGCTTTTGTCCGCCGACCGGCAGCATCATCCCCCGCATGATGGATTTCGCGCTCCCCATCGAACCACCGCCCTATGATCCACAGAAGGCCAAACAGCTCTTGGCCGAGGCGGGCTACCCCAACGGCTTCGACGCCGGTGAGTTGACGCCGATCCCACCCTTCTTTGTCGCCGGGGAAGCCTTGGTGAACTATCTCAACGCCGTGGGCATCCGGGTCAAGATGCGACCGATGGAGCGCGCCGCCTTTTACGGGGCCTGGCGGGAGCGTAAGCTCAAAGGGCTGTTCACCACCGGCGCGGGCGGCTCCGGGAACGCCGCCACGCGCATCGAGGCCTTCGTCTACTCCAAAGGGGCGTATGCCTATGGCGGGTATCCGGACATCGACGAGCTTTTCGAGCAGCAAGCGGTGGAGCGCGACCCGGCGAAACGGGAGGCGCTGCTGCATCGCATCCAGCAACTGATGGTGGAGCGCGTGATGTTCGGCACGGTCTACGAATTCAGGGCCCTCATGGGAGTGGGTGCCAGGGTGGCTGAGCACGCCATCAATGTAGTGCCGCTGTATCCGTTTCCTGCCCTCGAAGAGATCCGGCTGAAGGGCAACTAAATCGAACCACAGGACATTGGCACACGGTGATGGACGATCACTTCTGTTCGCTTCCCCCGGCGTGGGGGAAGGTGGGGATGGGGGAGCTTCCGCGCTGTACCAATCTTGTCTGGTTTGATTTAGCCTCCCAAGGAAGTGCACGGAGACGAGCCTGTGGAGCCTCCGGTGAACGCCAGGGCCGGATCTTGCCGATGCTATCGCACATCCCTCATTGATTTATGAGGCGATGAGATACGCGATAGCCTGGTTCCTCTCAGAGGAGCGTCCCATCATCCCTCCAAGGCGGCTGCTAGCCTGGATCGGTCGGCACTCTCCAGGGCGTGCCCGGCAACGGGCTTATGACGCCTAATAGTTCACCGCATAAGACCCGCATAGGGGTCTTATGCGGCAAAAAATACGTAGAAGTCGCTCCACGAGGAGATTAGATGGATATTCGCAAGGGATCCTTGGCGAGGTTATGCAGAAAGATTTTCACATAATCAAGAGTTAGGCCTCAGAGTAACGAGCCGTTGACGTATGGGAGAGCAGAATGGATGTCATTGCTGTTTTCACGAGATATGTGGCGCGATTTCTGAAGGCATGGATCTTCTGGTTTTGGTTTTTTGCCTTGGATGCCGTTGCCCTTATTCGCGAAACCTTTCTTCCGGAAACTAGCAAGCCTCCCAGATGGTTATACTGGGCAATTGCAGGAATTGGCTTTCTCATAGGAAATGTAAAAGTTTTCTTTGATGTTGATTCAGAAAATAAATCATTGAAATCTCGTATTAAAGAGCTTTCTCTTCCAGATATTGTCCCAATGTGTGGTATGCAAGACTTTGTTGAAAATGTATACACTCTACCTGTTAGGAATGAAGGGAAGGATTCAGCACACAACGTAAAAATCAGGGTTGGTGCTACGACTGAGGTAATAGAGTCTTCGATAGAACGAGAGTCATAAGATTTTCTGCAAGAACTTTTTCCGGATCCCTTATATCGTCTTACCAGAGGGAGTATCCTCCCTGGGGAGGAAGTTCGATTCGAAATCCTGCCCAGGCAGTTTGAGAGGTTTAAGAATATATCCTTGCTCTCACTGGCCGGTAGGGTAGTTTTACAGTGCGAATTTTCAAACCGTTCTGGAGACAAATACACAACTTGGTGGATGTGTCCAGCGTGGGGCGTAGAGTGGAGGCGGATAAATCCGTCCGAAGAATGTGGGAAGGCCTGAATTAACCAACCTTCCGACTCTTACTGCTACACCATGGCCTAACATGCGCGTGTAGGTGACGGCGTACAGCGTCCGCTCGTGCCTCGCTCCCGCTTCCCGCCGCGCATGACGCCCAGCGTTAAGCCATGTTGGAGACTAGGGGAGGTCCGCATGAAGCGAAGCGAAGGCGTTATGCTCCCCGCGCGCAGGTTTCCGTTCCTGTTCCGTCGGCTCATCGCGCTCTCTGTGCAGGGGTATATTCCGCCTATCCACAGGCACTGGTTATTCCGCTCGATGGCTGCTGAATTGTTCGAAGAGGAGGGGATACCGATTTGGCGCAGCCCTTACAAGCTTCATATCCCACAGGACTTGATGGATATCTCGCTCAACTATGTTAACTACCTGGACTACGAGCCGATGACACGTAGAGTCTTTTTGAAGTCACTCAGCCAAGGGTCCGTGGTGATTGATGTTGGTGCGCACATTGGCTACTACACGCTCCTTGCCGCGGGAGCCGTGGGTCCCAGCGGCAAGGTGCATGCCGTGGAGTGCGCACCCCATAACTTGAGGGTGCTGGAATCCAACGTTGAGAAGAACAAGCTATTAAACGTCCAAATAAATCCGTACGCCGCAGCTAGCGTACGAGGCAACCAGAACCTGAACGTCTCGTTCGTCGGGCTTGCTGGGTTTAGCCCGCGTCCCCATTGGCCAACCGTCCCAGGAAGCGGGACCACGATGAACGTGCCTGCCGTCCCTCTGGACGAAGTAATTCCATCTCCAGTCCATCTCGTAAAGATTGATGTCGATGGGTTCGACCTCGATGTGCTCAAGGGCATGGAGCGCATCCTGTTCGAGAACAAGCGCTTGTCAGTCATCGTCGAATGGGCGCCTGTGATGTTGTCCGAGGATGGAAGAGATCCTTTGGAACTACCCACCTGGCTTGAAGACGCGGGTTTACGCCAAATCACGGTATTGGATCAGTACTACAGAAGGCGACGCTCCCTTAAGGAAACGAAGTAGATGGTACGCGAGCGGAGCCTGCCATCCGACTGGGCTTGCAATCTGTTCGCTCGGAGAGGTTCTTAACCGAAGTCAGGGTCCTGGAAAATAGGGCCAGCGTGGAGAGTGGGGTGGAGTCAGGTCTTGAATCGTGCATCAATGACTTGGCCTAACAACCCAGTGGAGCTGACTGCCTCCAGCGTCCGCTCCTCCGTCGCTCCCTCTTCCGGCAGCAGCTCACCGGGAGCGTCCCACATTAGACACTTTCAATATTTCTGGACTTTAGCCATGGATGAGTAGGCAGGGGGGTGGGATGTCCCTTACGATAGATGATCTCGGCGAAAGGTCATGCTATCGAAGGAGGACATCACATGCCGCCCCTGCCAGAAACCATCGTACTGGTCTTGGCGCCCTTTGCGCCACGCTTTTCGGACCGTGTCTGGGCTCATGCGCAAATCTTACTCTTGGGGGCGATACTCACCCCCGGGCCCCGCACGGTGACGGCGGCCTTGCGGGTCATGGGCTTGGCGATGGAGCGCCACTTCACCAACGACCATCGGGTGTTGAATCGTGCCACCTGGTCGGCCCGCCAGGGCAGTCGAATTCTGCTTGGGCTACTCCTCACGGTCTTTGTGCCCCCAGGGACGACCATCGTGCTGGGTGCCGACGACACCGTGGAACGCCGGTCCGGGCGGAAGATCAAGGCGACAGGCGGCGATCGCGATCCGGTACGCTCCTCCAAACAGCACGTCATCCGCTGTTTTGGCTTGAAGTGGGTGTCCATGATGCTGTTGGTGCCCGTGCCCTGGAGCCGGCGGGTGTGGGCGTTGCCCTTTTTGACCGCTCTCTGCTGGCCTGAGAAGCAACGCGGCAGACGCCGGCATAAGACCAGCGTGGATTGGGTCCGACAGATGATGCAACAAGTCCGCCGCTGGCTGCCGGGCCGCCGGCTGGTCTTGGTCGTCGATGGCGGCTTTGCCGCGGTGTCGCTGGCCCTGGCGTGCGTGAAGCACCGCGTGGCCATGGTCTCGCGCCTGCGCTGGGATGCCGCTTTGTATCACCCGCCAGGACCGCAGCCCCCCGGCAAGCGGGGCCGCAAACCGTTGAAAGGGAAGCGCCAACGCCGCTTGCAGGGGTGGGCAGAGCGCTCGGACACTCCCTGGGAGACCGTCGAAGTCCTCTGGTATGGCGGCCAACGGAAAACACTGTGGGTAGTCTCCCGCACGGCCCTGTGGTATACCCCTGGGTTGCCCCCTGTCGCCATCCGCGACGTCCTGGTGGCAGATCCGGAGGGCAAACTGCGCATGGAGGCGTTCTTCTGTCCTGATCTCCAGGCCATGCCGGAGCAGATCTTGGCGTGGGTCGTCATGCGGTGGTCGGTCGAGGTGCCCGTTGAAGAGAGCCGCGCGCATCTGGGTGTGGAGACCCAACGGCAGTGGTCCGATAAGGCGATCGCCCGGACCACTCCCGTCCTGCTGGCACTGTTCTCGCTGGTGCCCGTGCTGGCCTTGAAGTTGAGCCAGAACGAGCCGATGCCGGTGCCGGTAACGGCCTGGTATCACAAAGCCGAGCCGACCTTCGCGGATTGTTTGGCCTTGGTGCGTCGGCATCTCTGGCGTGCTCGTTATTTGGTGAACTCTGCTCTACAGGCAGAGTGCGTGCAATTTCCCCAGGAGGCCTTCGAGCTGTTGCTCACTGGCGTTCCCTTAGCAGCCTGATTGGCCAAAGCCGAGTATTTGTTAATGAGCAGAATTCCATGGCCTGGACAATAGGCAGAACTTATGCAACCCACAACACGTCTCCATGACGGTGTCTCGCAGGTCGTCTTTCACAAGGCGAATGGTGTCCTTCACGATTCGGTACCGTTTCACCCCTCCAATGGCGTGTTCAATAGACGCTTTCAATATTTATTAATGAGGATAGTGCCAAGGTCTGTACAATAGGCGAAAGTTATGCCAGCCACAGCATGTTTCCATGACGGTATCCCGCACTCCATCCTTCAAGAGCCGGAGCTATATGGACCGGTGAGGATTTTGACGAACCGTTGCCAGAGGAATTTTGGACAGGTACCCCATGAAAGTACTGCTGGACACCCATGTCTTCATCTGGTGGGACAGTGACGCCACCAAGCTTTCTCCACAAGCTCGTGCAGCGCGTCAGGATCGTGCGAACCTGGTGCTCCTCAGTGGGCAAGCGTCTGGGAGATGCAAATCAAGCTCCAACCAGGCAAATTGCATCTAGTCTCCCCTTGGCGGATGTAGTGACTGAGCAGCAGCAGACCAACGATATCCAAGTCTTGCCAGTCGCCCTCGAGCATGTCTTGGCCTTGCAGGACTTGCCAGTGCATCACAAGGACCCCTTTGACCGGCTGCTGATCGCTCAAGCCAATGCGGAAGAGGCAGTCCTCATCGGCCATGATCCCATGTTTGCCCACTATCCAATCAAAGTGCTCTGGTGAGGTGGAAATGTAATGTCGACTGACGTTGACGTGGTGGCGATACGCCCAGTACCCTTGGACGAGGGCGTGACGCGCATGCATCTACCCGGCTTTGGTGATGGCACCGTGCCGACGTCACTCCCCACTGGAGTATGCCAAGGGGATCAAGCCCAAGAATTTCATGAGTGGCCTGGGCGTGGCAAGTCGAGCGGCTGGCAGAGGCGGTCGCCATCGTCAAGGCGCTGCTTAAGGGCGAACAAGTCACGTTCGCCCGTTGGCAATATTCCATATATGCCGCCCGGGCGTGTGCCTCTTCGCAGAACGCCGGTCAGTGGCGGCGGGAGCGATGGAGACAAGAGATTTCCCGCTCACACCCGAGGCCAGACCTGCGTCGCCAGCGTTTCCATGTGCTGCAACATCTCGCTGAGATCGCGGCTCAGGCGCCCGAAATCCACGATGAGGTAGCCGACGCCCATGGCCTCATAGCGCCGGATGTCGGCGGCTATGGCGTCGGCATTGCCGACGAAAGGCCGGCGTGCCCCCGTGGGCGATGTCCCCGCTCTCCCGTCAGGGTTAAGCTGGTAATCGGCCGTCCGATAGATCACCTCGATTTCATGCGGCGCCCTGCCCGCAGCCTCCGTGTAGGCGGCCAGCTGTTGCAGCGCGGCGGCCAGCTGTTCCGGCTCTCCCAGCGGGTATCGCGGGTTCGAGCCGATGGGATACCAGCCGTTGCCGAGTTCAGCGGTGCGACGCAGCGCCCGTCGACTCTCCCCACCCACCCAGATGGGCGGGTGCGGTTTCTGCACGGGCTTGGGCAGGAACGAGATGTTTGAGAACCGACAGTACTTGCCCTCAAAGGTGGGATCATCGCTGGTCCACAGCTCTTTGAAGGCGCGGATGTATTCGTCCGTCACCGCGCCTCGCTCCTTGAAGGGCGGCAGCCCCAAGGCTTCGAACTCTTCCTGCATCCACCCCACGCCCACCCCAACGACCAGACGGCCTTTGGACAGCACATCGAGGGTCGCCAAGGCCTTGGCTGCGACCAAGGGGTTGCGGTGGGGCACGATGATGACGCTGGTGACCAGCCGGATGGTCTGCGTTTGGCCGGCTAGGAACGCCAGGACAGTCAACTGTTCCATGGCTTGGCCAGAGGCGGAGCCGGGGAATTCGCCGCTCTCGGTATACGGATACGGCGAGCTGATGCGTCGGGGCACCACGATGTGGTCGCCGAACAATAACAAATGGTAGCCCAATTGCTCGCCTCGCTTGGCGATGG
>Ga0209172_10000963_pt1 | contig 69728 bp, 49 predicted proteins | sample LarsenN4metaG_FD_184113 | JGI IMG/M metagenome (GOLD analysis project Ga0209172, IMG submission 184113) | Hot spring sediment bacterial and archeal communities from British Columbia, Canada, to study Microbial Dark Matter (Phase II) - Larsen... ...
TTTAGTTCGGAAATGCAACCTATATGCAGGTATTTAAATGCTTCAAAACTTCTAACATCTGAAAACAGCTTTTTATACCACTGGCAATATTCGTCCACGAATTTGATTGTTTTCATGGGTGAACGAGGCTCTACCATTCTCTGTGCTTATGTTCTACGTTTTTTACGTTCTTATACTACCGCGAAAGTGACAAAACAGGGTTAGTCATTAGTTATTTTTTTCCCAGTTCTCTATCTCAAAAGTTCTGAATTTTGAATTGATTTGTTCTCCATCACACAAAAAACTATGCTGCAAGAATATACACCAGTAGTCGCTGATTCCTCACTCTCTATTTCAGAACCCGTGATTGCTGTAGAGAATCTAAATCACTACTTTGGGTCAAATGGACTGCGGAAACAAGTATTGTTTGACATTAATTTAGAGATTCAAGCTGGAGAAATTGTCATTATGACAGGCCCTTCTGGATCAGGGAAAACTACTCTTTTAACCCTCATGGGTGGTTTGCGTTCAGCTCAAGAAGGGAGTATGAAAATTTTAGGTCAAGAAATCTGCGGTGCGAGTAAACAACAGCTAACTAAATTACGCCGCCAGATTGGGTATATTTTCCAGGCGCACAACTTGATGACATTTTTAACAGCAAAAGAAAACGTGCGAATGTCTTTGGAACTGCACGATGAATATTTAAATGATGATCCCAATGCTAAAGCGATCGCCATGTTAGAAACTGTTGGCTTAGGAGAGCGTGTAAATTACTACCCTGAAAATCTCTCTGGGGGACAAAAACAACGAGTTGCGATCGCTCGTGCTTTAGTTAGTCATCCTAAGATTGTGTTAGCAGATGAACCGACAGCCGCACTTGATAAAAAATCTGGACGTGATGTTGTAGAACTAATGCAGAAACTAGCCAAAGAACAAGGTTGTACAATTTTGCTGGTGACTCATGACAATCGCATCTTAGATATTGCTGACCGCATTATATATATGGAAGATGGTCAACTCAAAAATGATAATGTTGATATTGCTGCCAAAATGCACTAAATTACCAGGAGAATAGCACTTAACAGGGAACGGAGAAGATTCCCTGTAGCCATCTACAATCAATATTAACGCCAACCTCATTAATCTTGATGAAAGCTGCCCCTAAATCGGTTATTTAACTCTACTAATAACCATTTATCAAACAAATGATTGAGAATTTCTTGATATTTTTCAGTTGTTAACTCGGCAGGGATAAATTCTTCTACCATGAGCAGATGATAACCTTGCTCAGTTTTCAAGGGGCCGATTAACTGTTGAGGTTGGTATTTGAATACAACATTAGCTATATCTCTTGGGAGATTAAAGCGGTAAACTTTACCCTCATAACCGCACTTATATCTGTGTGAAATATCTATATTATAAAAATGAGCCGCCTCGTAAAAACTAATTTCACTATCTTCGATTTGATAATAAATTTCTTGCGCAAGTTTTTCAGAATCTACAATAATTTGATATAGAATAACTTGCTCAAAATCTAGTTTATTTTTGTTAAAAAAATCTTCTACTTCTGCCGCAAATAATACATTAGCTAATTTTTGAGACAACAGGCGATCGCGTATTCCCATTTCCCAGTCATCTGTCGTCACTAATTCATTTTGCAACCATGCTATTGTATCGGTTGCTTTCTCCAAATGCTTGTCACGACGCTGGCGGTCAGCCTCAGCTTCAATTTCTGCGGACGTTATCATAATCCCCCGTTCCTCAGCAACTTGCCAAATCACTTTGTTAAATAAAACTTTTTGATAAACTTCCTTAAAATTCATTTCTTTTTTCAGTAAGTTCACCACTTGTTCTGGTGTAATCAATTCTGGATTTGCTGCGCTCATCTCTTCATCATTCTAGAAAGCTCAATAATATACTCATTTTCCCAAAATATGCACTAAGAAAGTTAGAATGAACTCAACTATGGACATTCTTTAAATCAAAGATTAGGTAGACGTAAAAAGCCTTACATCCCTTAAGATTATGGTTATGTTATCCCATTTTATAAATATCCTGATATACAAAGATTTTTCTGGGAATTTAGCGTTCTCAACTCTTACCAACATATTTGTATTCTGAACTAAAGCCAGAGTTATGATAACTATGAATGATCTAGTAGCATCATCCATTGTCTTTCTCTTTAGTGTGCTTTCAGAGTGCTGTCTGGTTAGACACTTTAACGAATTGACACTCCCCGAAATTCTATTTCGAGGATTCTTGGTTCACTGAGTCAACTTACCTGAACCTGTCACCAGATCGAGGCAGAGGTCATTCTCTCCCCAAGCGTTAGTTCCGACGTGTCCCGCCGTACTTAATCCTTTAGCTAAAATATTCAGTGCTGCATTTACATCTCTGTCTAAAACAGTTCCGCAGTAGGTGCATTCATGAGTTCTGGTTGACAAAGTTTTGACAACAGTTTCCCCACAATTAGAACAGTTTTGACTTGTCCAATGTGGTGCTACTGCAATAGTTATTTTGCCGTATACCTTGCCAAAATATTCAAGCCAACACCGGAATTGATACCACGACCCATCACTAATACTTTTGGCTAACTTGTGATTTTTAACCATATTCCGCACTTGCAAGTCTTCATAGACAACCACATCGCTAGACTGGATTACGCACCTTGCCAACTTCAAAGCAAAGTCTTTACGCTGTCTACTCACTTTCAAGTGCTTTCTTGCTAGTTTATTCCTAGCTTTTTTATAGTTATTGGATTGGGGTTTACCTTTCCTAAATTTTTTAGAAACCCGTTTTTGTAGGTGTTTTAATGCCTTCTCAGATTTCCTCAAGAATCTAGGGTTTTCTACCTTATCTCCATTGGAATCAGTGTAGAAGTGGTTTAAGCCAACATCTAAACCAATAACTTTTTTGCTTGGTTCTACTTTAATTTCTCGGTCAACAGCAATACAAAATTGAGCGTAGTAACCATCTGCGCGTTTTACTAATCGGACACGCTTAATGTCCTTAATTTGATAAAAATGCAGGTCATAAGTTCCTACTAATTTCATTCTCCCCATCTCAAAACCGTCAGTCAGGGTGAGATATTTTCTATCTTCTGACAACTTCCATCCTGTGGTTTTGTACTCCACTGAATGACCACGTTTTTTGAAATTCGGAAACCCTTTTTTATCTGGAACTTTTTTCTTGCAGTTGCTATAAAACCGAGAAATTGCCGCCCAAGCCCTATCTGCTGATGCTTGTCTTGCCATTGAGTTGAGCTTATTTGCCCACTCAAAGTTAGCTGCTAGCACCTTGCAGTATGCGCTGAGTCCATATTTATCAACCTTTTGGTTATCCATCCAGTAACGAACACAAGAATTGCGGATAAACAAAGCAGTTCTGATTGCTTCATCAATCAGAGTGAACTGCTGTTGCTTACCCTTTAGCTTGAACTCGTATACTAGCAATTGATAAACTCTTACGCTGTAATATCAGCATAACTTATCTTGGAGAATTAAATATGAACACGCTAAGACCGAATAAATTCGCTTATTCGCTTATCTCCCCCAGCCATTAGGACGTACAAGGCATAAAACTTATTGATTTTGTGCCTTGTACTTGGGGGCTTTACACGTCACGACTCGTAAACTTAACTTGTACGAGCAACTATTGACTATCTTTTGAATATTTGCTCCGGATAAACTTACCCCAATTTACCCTGAAATAAAGGCGACACCCGGATTTGAACCGGGGGATAAAGGTTTTGCAGACCTCTGCCTTACCACTTGGCTATGTCGCCGTACTCACAATTATCTATATTATCAGATTGTTAGGTAAATTGACATCCCTTACTAGAAAAATTTTCCATAATTTGTTCGTCAGGAAGCATTCGACGAAGCTCTGGTGAGTTGACCACAAGCCGCCAACACCTCTGTAATCCTTGCCTGAACCCCTTGTTTATACTTCTGCCAATAAGTGTCGTAAGATACAAAAAGCTGAAAATTTCTATCTTAGGATAGACCAAAAATCAAAAAATAGACTTAAAAAAGATAATTTATACAAAAAAATGACTTTTTTTGCTTATTCTTGCTCAAAAAAGAAAAAGTGTATTTTTGGCCGATTAACCTGACAATCAAAAGCAAATAATGTTATTTATGCTCTTAAATATATATTGACGAACAAGCTAATTTTTTTACTTTCTTGAAAAAGGTTATTTTCCCCAAAGGAGAATCAAAATATTAATACTCACAAATCCCTAAACGTCAAAAAGAGTCAAGCTTCTCCTATATCAGTTGCTCAAGTAACGGATATACACCTGCTGGCAGTAGAAAGCCAACAACTACAAGGGATACACACTACAAATTCTTTCCAAGCAGTAATCGAACGGTTGCAAGAGATGAGAGAGGAACTTGATTTAATATTACTGACGGGAGATTTGTCTGAGGATGGTACACTCCAATCTTATGAGAATCTGCAATATCAGCTAAACATACTGAAAATACCAACTTATTGGCTACCAGGCAATCATGACTGTGCGATCGCAATGGATAAAGTTCTCAATCAAGGAATGCTTTCCCGACGCAAGTCTTTTCAACGGGGGGGTTGGAATTTTATCTTACTGGATTCTTGTTTACCTGATCATTGGCATGGTTATCTGTCATCTATAACTTTAGAATGGCTAGACTCGGAATTACAAATCCTTGGCAACTGCCCCACTTTGGTAGCCTTACATCATCCACCTTTTCCCGTCAATTCGGCTTGGTTAGATGCTAGTAGCCTACAAAACCCTGAAGAATTATTTGCCGTTTTAGATCGCTATCCCCAAGTTAAGTTAGTCCTATTTGGCCATATTCACCAAGAATTTCAGCACCAGCGTCATCAAGTTGACTATTTAGGTAGTCCCTCAACGTGTTTTCAGTTTCATTCCGAAAGTCCTACTTTTGCCATTAATCAAGATTGTCCCGGATTTCGCTTATTGAAACTCTACCCTGATGGTAGATGGGAAACTAGGGTAGAGCGAGTTGCTTATCCTTATCCACTCAAATCAGCAGCAACAATTTGAGTGTTAGTCATCATTCCCATTCCCCATGCTTTACGAATTTAATACAACTTCATCGGCGAAACTCTGACAACGGGCGAAGTTGAATGGCCCAGCGACAGAACCCCAAACAAGTTCATCTGTCTCTAAATCCCGCCCTCTATCAAGACTGAGAAATATTTCATCGTTTACCTCAAATTCGTTATCTAAATAGGTTTTTTGGTCTTTGCGAACAACAATACAGCCTTTACCTGGTTCAACTCTGCCTTTGAAGCTATGACCAGTCCACTCGATAATCATGTCACAACCTGGCATTTTTTCTAAATCTTCAGCTGTGAGAGTTTTGAGGCGTTGTAGATCGCGGGATGCACCGTAGAAATTTTCCTCTTGCTTGACAGTATAGTTTTCCAGGTGGATATGATCCCCAACAACCATTAACTTTAGCACCCGCAAGCGATAAGGCTGACTGAGCATAAAGTCATAAGCTTGTTCCAGAAATAATCCTACCCCTGATAATATATCCCAAGGCAAAGGACGCATACACACGCGAATATGAGCATAAAAAGGTGGATTTTCAAAAGCTTGCGCTTGATTGCTAAAGTCACCAGCCATCCAACGCGCTAAGGTGGCAATATCCTGAGAGTGAGTCATTACAGATTATCAATGGGTTGATTAAAAATATCTCCCAGTATTTTAAAGGTTATTGGTGATTGGAGTCTGGGTATTGGAGATTGGGGATAATTATCAAGGCTTGATACGTCAGATTAATTTGCAGTTAAAGTTGTTAGGCATAGATGCCAAAATTTTAAAATAATTATGCTAAAAGGCTTCAGTGCGATTATTGCAGCAGCTATACTCTGGCAATTTAGTAGTCCTTTGACGCTGGCGCAGAGTTACGATCCTCAACAGGCGGATAAATTCCCACCTAGTCCCTTAGAAATCACTACACCAGATCCACTTTTACCATCTGTACGCAATAAACAGCCTTTAAGTCTGACAGAAAAACTGAGACTTCAGGTGGCGTTGGATGAGTTAAATCAACAGGCGGAGGCGCAGCTACAAACTGGAGATAAGAAAGCTGCGTTTGAAATTTGGAATCGGGAATTGCGCTTGCGTCGCTACTTGGGTGCTGTGGCTGAGGTGCAAGCACTCTCTAGAGTGGGTGAGATTGCTTGGAATCAAAGCGATCGCCAAGAGATATACTACATTACACAAAGGTTACAAGCGATTCAAAAGCAGGCACAACCCAAGACTTCTAAAACCCAAACCACTGTGGATTTAGAACTCTGGAGTGCGTTAGGTGAAGCTTATCAGAAAGTGCGATCGCTTCAGCCTGCTATCGTAGTTTATCAGCAAGTTTTGGCAGTTGTCCGACAACAAAAAGATCCAATAGCGGAAATTGATACTCTTAAAACCTTGGGAAATTTAAATCTGATTTGGTTTAATTACCCCCAAGCCGCCGCTAGCTATGAGGAGTTGTTAAATTTAGCTACTTCTAGAGGTGAACGCCAGGATGAATTAACCTACTTACAACAGCTAGCTTATATTTATCAACAGGCGAAGCAGCCACAAAAATCAATTGATGTCTTGAGTAAGCTGAAAGAAATTTATTCCCAAGGTGATAATCAGGCACAATTGCCAACTTTGCAACTGGCGATCGCTACTAATTACGAAACTCTCGCCAAAGAAAATACTACTTTACTACCAGAAGCCTTTAAAAACTACCAAGCAGCCTACACCACAGCTTGGCAATTACAACAGTATGCGCGTGCGGCGGAAGCTTTGCAGAAATTAATTCCCTTATATCGTTCTCAAGGACAAGTAGATGCGGCTTTAGAAACTAGCAAAATTCTGCTAGAAACAGAAGCCAGAGGTGCTAATTATTATGGGATGATGCAAGCCTATGATCAAATAGGACAATTGTATTTAGAAAATAAAGATTATCCACAAGCATTAGCCGCTTTTAAAGACGGGTTAGAATTAGCGCGACAACTCAAACATCAGGAGGCATACTTTACTCAGCAAGTGAAAAAAGTTTCATCTGTACCAGAGAACAAGGAAAATTAGGTTCATATAGTTGAAACTCATGACCAAATAAAATGAAACCACAGATTTCAACAGATAATTTATCGGAGTTTGTCTGTGGTTTCAAACAACAAACCAGGATTTTTATAAAAATTGTAATTGTATAGAGCATATTTAACTGTAAGCCATGAGACAAAACTGGTTTGCACTAGTCAATAGTTTCCAAGCAGCAACAGCAACTGTTGTGTAGCAAGGCCAAGAGTATATACTAATCAACTATTGATCTGTGGGAATTTCATTTAATTTTTGAAAAACTTCAGTTTACATTATCTTCAGATTTGCTGTTTTTCCTGTAACTTACCTTAGCAAATACTTCTCTAAATCAAGATAGACTGTTCTTTTTCTATCAGAAATTCCCATTAATTGTTAGCAAATTCTGATAAGGAGATAGATAGAAATTGCAAGTATGTTCACATATAAAGAAATTATAAAGATATCTGGCTAAATATGTAATACTTGTTAAATTAGGAGTTATCTTTTTCAACAAAGCCGCCACACAACAAACAGGTGCAACCACAAACTTCATGAGATAACCCATCTATAACTTGATGAACTTTGCGTCTTAGATAAGCATTGTCAGAATCATCAGTGATGGGTAATTTAATCAAAATCTATAATCTCAGCAGAGATGGTTGGTATACCATCACAAGTTTTGTTGGATTAAAAATCAGGGTGACATTAGCAACTGTAGGCGCACTACTGATTGAGACGTGATGAATCGGCTCTCCAAATCATGAATTTTGTGTCGCTTTCAAAGATGCAATTGGTGCAATTTCTACTTTGACAACGTATTGAATTTCCTCATTACCTTTAACAAGTAAACCTATTAATCACGGTTGAACATGAAATCAATAGCAGGTAAAACGGTTCTCTTAACAGGAGCGTCAGGCGGTATTGGTGTATTTATGGCTCGTGCTTTGGCGAAAGAGCAAGCAACCGTAATTTTAGTTTCTCGTTCTGAAGATAAACTGAATGATATATGTGCTGAAGTCAATGCTTTAGGTGGAAAAGGTATCAGTATTCCTTTTGATCTCAGTAAGTTGGACGAATTACCTAGTTTAGTTGATAAAATTCACCAAATTACTGGACACATTGATATTGTCATTAACAATGCTGCGGTTGAAAAATATCGATGTTTTCAAGATTACACCTTAGAAGATATTCAATCGATATTGGTAACAAATTTGATCTCAGGTATGGAATTAACTCGCTTGATTCTACCTGGAATGATAGCACGCAATAGTGGTCATATTGTAAATATTGCTTCTGGTTCTGGAAAAAAAGGTGCGCCATATAACAGCATATATTCTGCAAGTAAAGCGGGATTAATTATGTGGACTGATGCTGTCAGACAAGAATTAGCTGATAGTCAAGTCAATATATCAGTAGTTTGTCCTGGTTATACTGCTGCTGGGATGTTTTTTGCCTTTGGCTTACCTGCACCGAAATTAGCGAAAGTTTCTCAACCCCAAGATGTGGCGATCGCAGTTATTAAAGCGATTAAACAAAATCAGCCAGAAGTCATGTTAGATGGTGTTTTAACTAGACTTTTATTCTCTAATGTTCAGCTATTTCCAGAATTTGGAGATCACATTTTTCGCTGGATTGGTATTAGGGAATTAAATAAAAATCGCTCTGAACAGTAAACTTATAGAGACGTGATTAATCGCGTCTTTATAAATTATTAATACTTCAATAATTACACAATAGATACGGAAATGACGGATACTCATTATGATGTTATCATCATTGGCACTGGTGCTGGTGGTGGTACTTTAGCATACAAACTAGCAGCAAGTGGTAAGAAAATTTTAATCCTAGAGCGTGGTAACTTTATCGCCAGAAATAAAAGTAATTGGGATTCCCGTGAAGTCATGCGAAAAGAAAGTTATCGTAACGCCGAAACCTGGTATGACAAAGACGATAAACCCCTATCTCCTAATGCACATTATTATGTTGGTGGTAACACTAAATTTTATGGTGGTGCGTTGTTTAGATTCCGTGAACAAGACTTTGAAAAAATAATTCATCAAGATGGTATTTCTCCTGAATGGCCATTAAAATATCAAGACTTTGCTCCTTATTATGATCAAGCAGAAAAACTCTACGAAGTACATGGTAAACGCGGTTTAGATCCAACTGAACCCCCCACAGATACAGAATACCCCTTTCCCGCTGTTAGTCACGAATCCTATATTCAAGAAATTTGTGATGCGTTAAAAGACCAAAACTTACATCCTTTTTATCTACCACTAGCTATTAAACTTAATGAAATAAATCGCCATTTAAGTGCTTGTATTCGTTGTGATACCTGTGACGGTTTTCCCTGTTTACTGAACGCTAAAGCTGATGCTGATGTTAATTGCGTTCGTCCAGCAATGGCTAGTAGTAATATTACCTTATTAACTAATGCCAAAGTTGTGCGATTACACACAAATCCTTCTGGTCGAGAAGTAACAGGAGTAGAAGCAGAAATTGCCGGAAAACGGCAAATATTTGCTAGTGATATAGTAGTTGTTGCTTGTGGTGCAGTTAACTCAGCTGCATTATTACTTAAATCTGCCAATGACCAACACCCAAACGGATTAGCTAATAGTTCTCATCTGGTGGGACGCAATTATATGGCACATAAATTTGCGGTGGTCATGACATTAAGTACAGAATTAAATGCTACCAATTTTCAAAAAACATTAGCCGTCACAGATTTTTATTGGGGAGATACAAATTTTGCCTATCCGATGGGCAGCGTGCAGATGTTAGGTAATGTCAACAAAGATAAAATTGCTGCCTACGGGCCGCCCATGATGCCTAATATTGTAGCTCAAACCATCTCAAATCACTCTGTAGCTTGGCTATTAATTACTGAAGATTTACCGGATATTCAGAATCGAGTGCGGCTTGATGGTGAGAAAATCTTCCTCGAATATAGCAATAATAATGAATTAGCTTTTAATCACTTAATCAACCGTTGGACTCAAGTGTTAAAATCAATTGAATCACGCTCTCAAACTAAACAATTTTCCATACAGATTCCGCAAAAGATGACCTTGAAAGAAGTTGGTCATCAGTCTGGAACTTGTCGGTTTGGTGAAGACCCAAAAACTTCAGTCCTGGATATCAACTGTCGCACCCACGATATTGATAATCTTTATGTTGTTGATGGGAGTTTTTTCCCTTCTAGTACCGCTTTAAATCCATCATTAACAATTATCGCCAATGCTTTAAGGGTGGGTGAGCATTTGTTAGCAAGAATGGGCTAATAGCTAGCAGAAAACAGCACATAGCCTTACAAAGTGCCAATTTTTTAACCGATTGATTTGAAGATATTAACTGTTACACAACAGTAGCGGGATGGGTTACGCGATCGCATAACCCATCCCATCAATATTTAGAGATATTTATACATTAAGTATAGTTTTCATTCTACCCTTCGGTAAAAATGCTATGCGAACTCAGCCATATTCTTTCTTTTGAATGATGTGATTTTCTCCCCAAGATAGAATCTTCCATGCGAATACAGCAGTTATTCTGAAGAATATTGCAGGTGGGGTTATCAATCAAAATATAAATCCCTTAGAGAGAACTACTATCTCATTTGCTTAAACTTTTTGTGTTTAAACTGCTTTATTTCTGCAACATCAAAATCAAATTGAGGAGTGAAATCCACAGCTATGAATAATCCAAATGATCGCGAAATTGATAACAAAGAAGTTAGACAAGAATCGTACACAGATGCTAATGGTAATAGACACACACACGTAACACGAACCACATCAACAGACAACAACTCTTACCAAAGTGGTTATGTACATGGACGTAATACAGAACGTAGATATCAGCAAGCTGATTTAGCTGAACGTGACGAAAATACAGCTAGTGGTTTGCTACTGGGAGTTTTACTTACCTCTTTGATAGGTTTAACCGTCGGCGCATTCTGGTACTTTAATCAGCAAAATGCTGCGGTTGATAGTACCACACCTGTAGAGACTCCAGCATCAACTAATATTACTCCTACTCCTACTGCTACTATCACCGCTCAACCGCAACAAACCACAATTATTGAAAGAACCAGAGAAGTTCCAGTGGTAATTCCTCAACCTTCTGCGCCTACTAATCCACAAATTAATGTGACTGTTCCACCCCAGCAGTCGAGAACAGAAACATCACCTAGTGTTGCACCCAGAAATGTCCCTAGCCTAAACAACAGGAACAATACTTCTACTCAAACCCCAGCTACTAGTTCGACAACAAATCCGACTCCACAAGGTGAAGAATCAGATAGCAGTCCATCTAGTAGTGGGAATACTAATCAAAATACTGATTCTGCTCAATGATTATCAAGCCAACCATACATTTTAGTGACGCGACTCACCATGATGGTACTTTATGGTTAATTCCTCTCTCAAACGCTTAATTTTCTGACATAGCAGCAACACACCCTACTTAAATTTCAGAGACGTGATGTATCGCGTCTCTACAATATTTTTACTTTGAGACAATATAAAATTTTTATTAAATTTCTCCTTTTTGCCGTCCCTAAAATCACTTCTGCTCTAGCTAATTTGATTATTTCTAAAAATTTATGCTTTCCTTGGCATTTGTTTATAACTGGATTTCAGAAATTAATTACACTGCTGAGGGGTGACAACTACCTTGGCAATTTTTCTAGTTTTGTTTTAGCAATATCTGTCAGAATTTTGTAACGGAAGATACATAATACCTGTTTTAAATGCTTTAGTATCTCTCTCTTGGGCAGGAATCTGCCTAAAAAACAATACGAGCATTCACAATTTTTGGTTTGATTTTCCGGTTATTTAATCAATGGCAGGAAAATGTAACTAGGTTAAGAAAGTTCTCAAGACTTACAAACAGAAATTATTTTGTGTGCAGGTAGTAGTATTAATTTACCTAGTTAAAATATTACTAAAAGCAACAAAATTTTGTTCGTTATGAACATTTAAGGAGTGTAAAAATTACTTTTTAAAATTTTTTATTAAAAACACTGTTGTCATCTTTTCTCGACTGATAAGTTGTAGTAAATTTCCCCATGAATAACCACCAGATACCCAATGCTAAGTTCATGAATACTGGTTAAAGAATTAGTAAAAATTTGATAAAATTGGCAAATCATCATTGATGCCAGTCATATACATCCAAAAACACATCATTTGTTATGTAGCCGTCATGAGCTGCGTACATAATAAAACATGGAAAAGTCTTTCCCTTACACCCCTTTTTCAAGTCAGAATGCTGATGTATTGATGACTTGCTTGTGGTGAGAAAACAAACATGAATTAATGTCCATGATTCAAATCAACATCACCTGTTGGTAGTAGCAAGTTTTAGCTGAATCAAACCAAGAGTTTACACACCAATCTGAAATTAAACCATGAAACCCTCTTCGTCGTTAAGAGTTTCGGGAGGGCTGAATCAGTATGCTAGCAATCAGCCATCTTCCACTCCAGTCGCGCCTATCCTTAAATTGCTGAGGTTAGTTGCAGGGGACACGAGTCTAGTTTCAGAGTTTAGTCAAGCTTGGATAGTGCATGAATTCCAGCTAGGCGATGAGTTGGCTAGTTATGGATTAGATGGGGAATTTACAGATAGTAATAATATTGTTTCTTTAGTTTGTCAAGGTCGAGTCCGGTTGTTGAGTTTTAACCATAAGTTAGGAAGAGAAGTTTCAGCTCAACTATTGGTGGATGGACAAGTTTTTGGGGCAGATCATTTATTTTGCCATCATAATTTATCATATCGAGCGATCGCAGCTAGTCCTGGGAGTGTAATTCAAATCTCCATCAGCGACCTAGAACAATGGTTAGAACGTCTACCCCAGCTTGAAGATTATTTACAGCAATTAACAAGTGAGCGACAAACACTAATTTTCTTTAAAAGCTACACTGAATTACATTCTCTCAACAGTACCAAACTGCGAGAGTTAGTACCTTTGTTTGTCACTAAGCAGATCCCCGCAGATACATCTTTATTAGCAGCAACTCCCCCAGAAGCCGGAAGGTTTTGGCTAGCGCGTGGTCAAGTTGAATCAATATCTGTAGGCAGTTTACCGCCAGCTATGGGTGATAGTTGGGGATATCCTGAACTGACACCCCCAGAGGGAAAAGCTCAAACAGACTTGTTAATTTATCACCTATCTATAGAAAACTGGGATGCAGCCAAAGCTTTAGCACCTAATTTCTGGACTAATTATCAACCAGTCACAGCAAAACCAGAAGTGAAAACTACGGAGAGTAAACCCAAAATTCTCCTGCCTAAACTCAATAATGTATCAGTACGCGACTCTCATACCCATCATCCACCCACAGCAATCGCCGCCAACGAGACAGAAGCAATTGACTTTCCCCAAGGGGATGTACAACGCAGGTTTTGGTTTTCTTACCCCTTTATTCAGCAGCAAAGTTTATCTGATTGTGGGGTAGCTTGTTTGGCGATGATTAGCCAATACTGGGGTAAAAGATTGAGTTTTCCTACCCTGCGGAAATTAGCACAGGTAGATAGATTAGGCGCAACTCTAGAAAGTTTAGCCGCCACAGCTCAGACTTTGGGCTATGATGTCCTACCAGTCCGGGCAAGTTTGAATAAATTAGAATGGCAAACTAACCCGTGGATTGCCCACTGGCAAGGCATTCACTATATAGTAGTGTGGCAAATTAAGGGCGATCGCATCTTAATTTCTGACCCAGCTTTAGGTAGACGATGGCTCAAACGTGCCAAATTTATAGCTAATTGGACAGGTTACGCTCTTTTATTAAATCCCACTGATGTTTTTTACGCCCTCAAAAGTGAGAAAGTCTCACTGGGTCGCTATGGGCAGATATTGTGGCATTACCGTAAGTTAGTTAAGCAAATTATTCTTGCTGCTCTATTAATACAGGTGTTTGGGCTAGCTGCGCCCCTGTGCACTCAAATCGTTCTCGACCAATTAATTCCCTCCAAAAATTTAGAGACCTTAAATATATTTGCCATTGGCTATCTCTGTTTGGGGATTTGGCGTAACGTCTTAACAGTACAGCACCAATACTTACTCGATTATTTAGCCAGTCGCCTCGATCTGAATTTGGTTGGTAGTTTTATTCACTACACTTTGCAATTACCCTGGCAATTTTTTGCTTCTCGCCCTGTGGAAGATATTGTGAGCCGCGTGCAAGAAAACCAGAGAATCCAGCAATTTATCACTCGGCGAGCAATTGGTGCAACTATCGATGCCTTGATGGTAATAATTTATCTGGGGCTGATGACTTATTACAACTGGCAACTGACTTTGTTGGTATTAAGTTGGATTTTAGCGATCGCATCTTTTACTTTAGGTGTCAGTCCTTATATTAAGCAAGCATCGAGAGAAGTCTGGCAAGAATCAGCCGGACAGCAAACAGCAATTGTAGACATGATTAGTGGGATTACCACCGTCAAAACTGCCACAGCAGAACGTGGATTGCAAAAATATTGGGAAGAACGCTTCCTGAAAATGTTGAAAGCACGATTGCAGGGACAGAAATTAACTAATCGGTTACAGCTAACTCGCAACATCATTAACCACATTAGCATTACCTTAATTTTCTGGTTTGGGGTGACGTTGGTAATTGGTAAGCAAATCTCACTAGGTCAATTTGTCGCCTTTAATCTGCTGATTAGCAATATTACTAACCCAGTTTTAGCATTAGTAGGATTATGGGATGAGTTTCAACAAGTGCTAATTGCCGTAGAACGACTCAACGATGTCTTTGCTGTTGGTGCAGAAGAAAATCAGCAAACCACACTTTTGGTCATGCCTCCCATTCATGGTGAGGTACGGTTAGAAAATGTCTCTTTTCATTATCTTGTGGAGCAAGAACGTAAAATTCTGCAAAATATTTCTTTTACAGCCAAACCAGGACAAATTATTGGCATTATTGGCTACAGTGGCGCAGGGAAAAGTACCTTAGCCAATTTGCTAGCAGGTTTGTACGCTCCCAGTACTGGCAGAATTTTGATTGATGGTCATGATACGGCTGTCATGTCTTCTCAATCGTTACGGAGTCAGTTGGGATTAGTATCACAAGAGTTGTTTCTATTTTCGGGGACGATTTTAGACAACATTACCCTACATGATCCAGAGTTTAGCCGAGAACAGGCTGTGACGGCTGCCAAGTTAGCTAATGCCCATGAGTTTATTCAAGCATTACCCCTTGGCTACGAAACCCAAATCAGTGAAAGAGGTTTGGGACTTTCAGCCGGACAGAAACAAAAAATTGCGATCGCTCGCACGTTGATTAGAAATCCCAAAATTTTGATTTTCGATGAAGTGAGTATCCACTCAGATACCGAAACAGACGCAGACTGGCAATACAACTTAGCTCTAATTACTCAAAACCGTACTACCTTTATCATCTCTCATCAGGCTACGACCGTGCGTCATGCGGACTACATCCTAGTATTAGACAGAGGTATGATTATTGAACAAGGCACACACAAAGAACTGATGAACATCGCAGGTATTTATCATCAGTTAGCTATGAGGTAGGAATTAGGAAGAAAGAAGATTAGCGAGAAAAATAACTAATAACTATAGTAGAAACGCGATTAATCACGTCTCTACTATAGACTCTGACTTTTCACGTTATGTGAAAAAGCTAACGTAAAACCTAACCCCCTTCCCTGCCAGGGAAGCTACGGTGTACACACATCTCTAGGCTAGGTGCAGAATGTGGTTAGATCCCCCCTACTGCCCTTAAAAAGGGGGGAATTAAAATTCAAGTCCCCCTTTTTAAGGGGGATTTAGGGGGATCAAAACGATGTGGGATAAGGTAATTAGACTTCTGTGTACACTGTAGGGCAGGGAAGGGGGAAAAATTAAAGCCTCTCTCCTTGTAAGGGAGAGGTACCCTGCGGGAAGCAAGCTATGGAGAGGGGTTTTCCAGATCCTGTGAAAAGTCAGACTATAGACTCAGCACTCAATAGATTTGCGAAAAGTTTTTTGGATAAATTGAATCACATTTATAGTCAAATGCTTAAACACATTTATTAGCTGCAAAGATTAAATTTTATATTTATTTTATTTTTGTGCAACTAGATAATCAATATTCGTCAATACGTAGCCGTAATCTACATTTTGCACCAACGATTGCTAATGAATAGCTACGCATCTCGATGATATTCATTGGCAAATAACTTGTACTATCTTCATCAATTCACCTATCTAGGGAAACTTTTGATTTTTGAATTGGTATCACCTGTAGAGTAAGTTTTGCCTCCGTAAGCCAATGATAGTTACATAGAGGGTTTCCTCTACGTAGCTGTCACTGGCTTACCCGTCGTCTACTTCCAGTAAACAGGGTTACACCCCTCACCCAAAAAGTTATTTAATGAGCTTTTATACAGTAGTAATTCTGATTTTTAATTGTTGCCTATCACCCTATTTAATGGTAAATTCTCTTAGTGGGTTTAAAGGTCAAAACGCTCAGTAGGCGAGGGGTTACACCCCTCGTTACTCAGTCAAAACTAGTTAATATGAAAAACAGTACAGCAAAAAAATCGACATTGAAAATATTCCGTAAATTTAATGGTTAAATTCCCAGATTCGTAGATGACATTCATGAAAAAAAATAGTATAAATACGAATATCAACCTTGATATCGTAAGTATGGATAAATAATTTTTCTATACCATACTTAAAAACACTGAAGAGCATCAATGTTTTATTTCTCCAGCGAATAAAATATCATACAATGAATATATCAGGGTAAAAATCATCAGGAAGTTAGACAGTTAAGCACAAAAAAACTGTATCTACCAAGAACAAAATGAAGACTTTTGTCTGCCAGTCAAAATAAATGACAAGGAGCAGTTAAAAGATGACACAAGATAATATTGACCGTGACGATGATGTAGTCATGAAAACGATAAAAATTAGGAGTAGCGATCGCGTTGTTAAAGTAACATCAACTTTACTAGACATGTCCATAAACATAGAAAATGCTATATCTAACATTCAGTTATTTATTACAAAGCCGCCAGTATATATTGGGCAGATATTATCTGCACTTACGTATTTAATCTCCTTTAAAAATTTACTTTTATTTGTCAAGGTATGGCGCAACATATGGACACGTAAAATTACGCAAACGAGTCCACCTCCATATCAAAGATGTAGCGATTTCTGTGTACATTTTTTAATTCAGTTATTTATCCTTGCAATATCTGCTAATACAGCATTTTCACTAAGTTAATCCAGTGGTACTTGACCACACTGAATGGTCGTATTAACCATCACACAAACGAAGTAGTATTTTTGCAGACAACAACCACTATGAATCAACAGATCACAGGCATGAGCAACACCAACAAAGCAGTTAACCCTCAACAATTTGACAAAGTAGTTGAAGCAATCCTGGCAGGAAAATATTCTTGGGCTTGTGTTTTAATGCTACGTATTGCTGGTTATAACCCCTTACATTACATTCCCTACCGCACCTATAACCGACTACTCAAAGAAAACTCGGAATCTAACAGAACGCAACAATCACATCAAAACAATACCACAATGGGTAATTCATCTGAAGCCCATACTTCTTCTAGTTGTTTAAGCAAAATCAAAGACCTAGCATACTTTGAAGTAGTAGGTAAACAAAAAACTGAAATTCGTGGTGGTGGTATAGATTCTTGGTTTGCTCAAGAAATTTACGAGACTCAACCTCTACAATTTGATTCGCAATCTCTGACTTTGAGTGAGCTGAATCTCATAAATAATTAAAAGCCAGTAAGTTTTTATATAAGCTAATGCGTGGTTAAATTTGCTGTAGTTAATTGTTAACTGTTGACAGTCAACACTGAGATAGTGCTTTCCTGTCGCCTTGCGTCGGGAGGCAACTATCGCTAGCATAGCACTAGCGACCTGGGAGCTTCACCCATCAAAGTCAATAGTCAATTCCAAAGTCAAGGTAATGTAATTTCCTGTAGGGTTAATAGTTCGGTATTTCTACAAACCTGCAACACCTTAAATGTTAGGAATTACAGAATTAATTGCTAAATTCTGCCAAAATGGCAAATATTGAGCCAGGAAATCTTATACATTAGATGTAACGACTCAAACAAGGGTAATTAGCTGGCTGGCTCAATTTCCAGAGTAAAATCAGTGATTAACCGACTATGAGATATACCCAACTGATGACTTTTGCTGAAGTAATCAGTTACTAAAAATAACATGACAAATTAACTATTGCTACTAGTCGTTCTAATTCTCAGGAAATTGTAGCAGGTGAAATTGGAGTGCTGGCTCTCTCTATTTCGCACAATAAATGCTTTCTATCAAGTTTCCCAATGGTGGAGGAAATGTAGATAAATTTCCTAACTTTAACTGGTTTATGTGGAGTATAAATACTCTATTTATAGTTATATCAGCTAAAGTAAGAATAGACTCAGTAATCATTTATTTTTTGTCATGAATTGTAGAACCTGTAGTTCTTACACTTTGTTTCAAAAACTGTAATCCTCGTCCTCCCAGATAGGATTACTTCTACTTGATAAATTTCTAACTTATACAACAAATTGAACTAAAGCAGGATGTTGACTATCAACACCTCCTGCTTTTTTATTTTTTCAGGTGAAATAAGTTTAATATAAAACTTATATTTGATTTCTAAATCAAGTCAAGAAACTTGTTGCGTCAGTCGTCCATCTTCCATATGAATTATTCGGTCTGCAATATCTAAAATTCTGTTATCATGAGTAACCATTAAAATGGAACAATGTTGCTCATAAGCTAATTGCTGCATCAGGTTGACAACATCTCTTCCGGTTTTACTATCTAAAGCAGCAGTAGGTTCATCGGCTAAAACTAGCTTGGGACGACTGACTAAAGCACGAGCGATCGCCACGCGTTGTTTTTGTCCACCTGAGAGATCAGATGGATAATAATCAACCCTATTACTTAATTTAACAGCAGCAAGCATAGCTTCTGATTGGCTACAAGCCTCTTTTTCAGAAATATCTTTGTGTAATTCCATTGACATTTGCACATTCTGCCTAGCTGTTAAGAAATCAAGCAAATTGTGAGCCTGGAAAATATATCCAATATGGCGGCGTATGTGTACTAATTCTTGATTACTAGCACCCTTAAGTTCCTGCCCTAAAAATTTAAGGCTGCCCTGCTGAACAGAACGTAAACCTCCTATCAACGTCAGCAGAGTCGTTTTACCAGACCCAGATGGCCCAGTCATAATTACAATTTCTCTAGAGTAAATTGAGAAATTAATATCAAATAATATTTGGCTTTTTAATGTTTTACTACCAAAAAAATGGTTCAGACTACGTATGTCAACGATACAATTGTCTCTTGTGACGTTATCAAGCATATTTCATGATTTTTATCTAAAAAATATCTGCGGGATCTACATTACGTAATTTATTAGTAGACAAGAAACCTGAAATTAAACACATGAAAATTGTAAAACTGAATATTAAAACAGCCTTATCCAAACTCATAATTACTGGTAATTCAGTTGCATCCTTTGCTACGTCATACAAAATAATAGAAATTAAGTAACCAGGAATATAACCTAGAGTTGCTAAGATTAGAGCTTGTTTAAAAACCACATTCAATAAATATTTGTTTTTGAAACCCATTGCTTTTAAGGTTGCATATTCAGGTAAGTGGTTAGAAATATTGCTATAAAGTATTTGATAAACAACAATTACTCCAACTACAAAACCCATAATCACCATAAGATTAAACACAAATCCAATTGGTGTTCTGAGAGTCCAATAACTTTTTTCTAAAGCAATAAATTCTTTGCGGGTGATAACTTTGACATCTTTAGGTAATGTAGCTGATAACTTCGCCAAAGTTTCTTGAGGATTAGTATTAGGTTTGAGATTAATCAAGCCTACATCTATATTTTGTGCCGAACGATCTTGAAATATACGAAGGAAAGTTGATGAACTAACAATTAAATTTCCATCAACTCCAAAAGAAGGGCCTAGGCTAAATAAGCCACCAACTTTAACTTTATATCCAACTAGTGTATGATAATTAAATATTTCTATACTAACATTATCACCTTGTGAGAATTTTTGAGCAATAGGGCCAAACTCTGGACGAGATGCGTAATCAAAAAAAACTATATTAGGAAGTTGAAGTAATTTTAGTCCCTTTTGAATTTGTGGTAATTGGAAAATTGATTTAACTGGGTCAAATCCAATGACATATATAGGAAATTTCAAACCATTAATCGGATTTTTCAATTTAGCAAATTGCAAATATACAGAGCTAACAGATTCTACATTATTAACAGCTAATGCCTGGTATAAACGCCAGCGCGGAAAGCTTTGATTAGATGTCAAGGATTTATATTGCGCGCTAATCAAAATTAAATCTGCCTGGAGGTTACTATGTACTTGTGTAGCACTTGCATAGAGAGCATCTTGGAATCCAATTTGCATAAACATTAAAACTACTACAAAAGCAATTCCAGCTAACGCTACAAGAAAACGAACTTTTTGTCGAGCTAGTTGTAACCAAGCTAGAGGAATATTAAGAATCATCTTTACAGCCTAAATGAGTCAAAGTTAGAATGCTTGATAGAATATTGTTATGACTAACTATAGTTAGTAAATCAATCCTTTTTTGATGCCTTATATATTAATGAGTACATCAACTTGTAAACCAGTAAGAGCAGTAACCTTCTGACTATCGGTTGGTCTATCAATGCGGATTTTGACATCAATAACTTTGTTATCCCTATCTGCTCCAGGATTGTTATTGAAAATATTTTGTTGCCCAACTTGCAAACCAATTTCTGCAACTGTCCCGTATATTTCTCCTGCAAAAGCAGAGCCAGTAATAATAGCCGATTGACCTAGGCGTACTTTTTTAATATCAGTTTCATAGACTTCTGCAACCACATACATTTGCTGGGTGTGGCCTAATTCAGCTATTCCCGTACTCCCAATAATTTCTCCTGGTTTAGTATGAATTTCCAAAACTCGTCCATTGATAGGCGATCGCACAATGCTTAATTCCAGATCCGCTTGAGCTTGCTTGACAGAGGCCTTTGCAGTGTCAATATTAGTTTGCGCTGCTTGCACATCAGTAGGGCGGATTTCAGCAATACTATTGAGTCTGGCGTAAGCCTCGGATAATTGCTTTTGGGTAGTTTCTACAGTTCGATTAAAAGAAGCCATAGCCTCATTGAGCTGCTGTTGAACTGTATCAACTCGCAAACGTTTAGTATCAAAGTCTGATGCTGAGATTGCACCTTCTTTATATAACTGCTGATACCGTTGATTTTCACTTTTTGCATTACGCAACTCTGCTTGTAGGCGAGCAATTGTTGCTTGCTGTACAGATACTTCTCCTCGCAACTCTGCTTGTAGACGAGCGATCGTTGCTTGTTGTGCAAAGATATCTCCGGCTTTTGCCCCTGCTTGGACTTGATCGAGACTAGCTTGAGCTACTAGAACTTGTTTTTGGGCTTTTTCTAAAGCTGTAAAACGGAGATTGTAACTGTCAAGAATTGCAACCACTTGCCCCTGTTGCACTTGGTCTCCTTTTTTGACCAAGAGTTTTGCTACTCGCAAACCTACACCTCCTTGAGAGTCTGCTGTTGATAGCCGAATAACTTCTCCTTGAGGTTCTAAACGTCCTAACGCAGCAACAGCAGTTACAGCAGGAGAAGTTTTTGGAGCTTCTTGTTGAGCATCTCGCAGCTGTAATTTAGATAACAATTGAAATCGTAAAATGCTGTCGAGAGAAACGACACCAGGAACTATAGCCATAAAAATTACTAAAATTACTGTCCACCAACCAAAAGGTTTGATGAATGTTTGTCTTTGTTTTTGTACCATAATTGTGGTTTTTAGTTGAATGATGGATACTGAGGTGTTTAATTTGTAAACAGGAATAATCTCAACTACCAATCTTCATCATTTGAGAGGATTGAATTAATAACTGCAAAGTCAATCATCTTCTGCTTATTTTATTTTTATATTTACGTAGTTTCGCAATCTAACGGTATGCAGTTCAATTATTCAAAGCATACGATAAATGTTTTAATAAGCAATTACAACTCATATGCAACAGATTGAAAGTAATTTATACATAGCTAACTAATCGAAACTGTTCTACATAGTTACAAAACATTAAAATCATTGTGATACGAGCGTCACCAAGAGGAAGTACCTATATTTTAAAAACATTCATTCCTATTGTATTTTATTTAACTTATAACTAGTATCTCTTGATAATTTTCATTCTTAGGGTAGAGATACTTATGCCTAATATAACTTTGATATTTTTCTAAAATTAATGTGTTGCACAATATATACAAGCTTTCTTAAATAATCAACCCTAGGTTAGATGTATAACTGGGTTTATGCAATCTAATTTGGAAACCTAGTCCGATTTCATCGACAATTAATCTTAAAATTAAACCTAAAAAATCTGCTGAAATCGAGATTACTGTAAATGGTTTTGCTCATTACCTATGAGATACTGATCCGTATCAAGTAATGATCAATCAGGAAAATGCCAACCATAATCTAGAGCCAAATGCTGTAGATTGTAATTTATGTACCAAACTCAAACATTCAATGACTGACCAAAAACGTAAGTGTCCGAATCAGTATCTGAATGAGATTAAACTCAGTTTTTGTGATAATACTAGTGCTATATAAAAGAGGAAATATCTTTTAATAAAATATTTCTGGCTACTTTACAGTGGTAATAAAATCAGTCGAAATACATGGATTCTGCTAATAAATATATTCTGCTTCATATAAGTTGCATATGAATTGCGATTAGAAATGAATTAATTTAAAATACTGACAATTCTCAAGGATACAGGATATTAAAGAACAAGATAAATAAGCAGTAAAAACTAACCTAGTTAGAAGTTTTTATCACCTTGGATTGCAATATTTATCTTTTCCTAATAAGTCTTGTATAAGTAATAATTTGTTACTCTAACTGCGGAACATGGAGTTCTTTTTCAGTGTTATGACAGGTATTTATAGAGCTTTCTATACTAGTAAGGCATGCTGGATTCCATAGGTAAATTATTTCAAATTTAAGGATTTCCCGCTACTTGAAAACCGCTATGTTATTTGAACATAGCAGTATTCTCTCTAATATTGAATGCTTATTATCCCTATGCACAGAGAAAATTTATTTCTCAAGAAATCTAACATTAACGAATACTAAAGATGAAATCATGGCTGCTTCTAGAATCGAAGCTAGCTTGGCACAGTTGCAAGATGAAGTGAGCAACTGTGAAAAGGCTCTGCTGAAACTAATAAACGTGAGAAAAACTATGATTGACAACACATCACTCAATAAGAAAACAAATATACAAACCCTAAAGCCTAATATGACTTTCCAGCATCCACAAACCAATATTGCTATTATTGGGATGGCATCTATATTCCCTCAATCTAAAAATTTGCAGGAATATTGGGAACAAATAATTCACAAAGTAGATTGTATTACTGATGTTCCTCCTTCACGTTGGAGTATAGATGATTATTATGATCCCGACCCCAAAAAACCAGATAAAACCTACAGCAAGCGGGGTGGATTTATTCCAGATATTGATTTTAATCCTATGGAATTTGGATTGCCACCCAACATTCTAGAAGTTACTGATATTTCACAGTTGTTAGGTTTGGTAGTTGCTAAAGCCGCAATGGAAGATGCCGGCTATGGTGAATCCCGTCAGTTTAATAGTGATATCTATGATGAACTGCGTCAACGCACAGGAGTAGTATTAGGCGTAGCTATAGGTAGGCAGCTGGCGATTCCCCTCAGTAGCAGATTACAGTACCCCATTTGGGAAAAAGTTCTCAAAAGTAGTGGCTTATCGGATGAACATATCCAAACAATCATCGAGAAAATCAAAGCTGCATATGTGCAGTGGGATGAGAATGCTTTCCCCGGAATGTTAGCCAATGTGATTGCTGGACGAATTGCCAACCGTCTTGATTTGGGGGGCATGAACTGTGTAGTTGATGCTGCCTGTGCTAGTTCTTTGGGTGCGCTGAAAATAGCAATTAGTGAGCTAGTTGAAGGTCGAGCCGACATGATGATTACAGGCGGCGTTGACACAGATAACTCTATTATGGCGTATATGTGTTTCAGCAAGACTCCTGCTGTTTCCGCCGGACAAAATGTTAAACCTTTCGATGCTGAATCCGATGGCATGATGTTAGGTGAAGGTGTCGGGATGTTAGTGCTGAAGCGTTTGGAAGATGCTAAACGAGATAACGATCGCATTTATGCAGTCATCAAAGGTATCGGCAGTTCTAGTGATGGTCGCTATAAAAGCATCTATGCACCTCGCTCCGAAGGCCAAATCACAGCGTTACGTCGAGCTTATGAAGATGCAGGATTTTCACCTACCAGTGTTGGTTTAATGGAAGCACACGGTACAGGGACAATGGTAGGAGATCCCACCGAATTTACTTCCATTAAAGAGTTTTTTGGCGAAAATAACCCTAAAAAGCAATATATTGCCCTTGGCAGTGTTAAATCACAGATTGGTCATACAAAAGCGGCTGCGGGTGCGGCAAGTCTAATCAAAACAGCTTTGGCTTTGCACCATAAAGTCTTGCCACCAACAATTAACATCACCAAACCGCATCCTAAGCTTGATATTGATAATTCTGCATTTTATTTAAATACAGAAACTAGACCTTGGATTAGCACCGATCACCAGCCAAGACGGGCTGGAGTCAGTTCTTTTGGCTTTGGTGGCACAAATTATCATGTTGTCTTAGAAGAATATAAACAGGAACACAACCTGCCCTATCGTTTACACAAAACAGCCCAACCGATACTGATATTTGCATCCACAACTGAGCAGTTGTTGGTACGCTGTCAAGAAATCAGCCAGCAATTGCAATCTGATGTCGCAGAGCGGCATTATATAGAACTAATTTCCGCATCTCAATCTGGAGAAATTCCTGCTGCTAATGCCAGAGTTGGGTTTGTTGCCGATTCCATCACCCAGGCTGGTGAATTATTACAACTAGCTATTGAATTACTGAAGAATAAACCACAAGCAGAATCTTGGGAGCATCCCCAAGGAATTTACTACCGCAAAACAGGCGTACCTATTAAGAAAGTAGTCGCTCTATTCTCAGGACAAGGCTCACAATACTTAGAAATGGGTCGAGAACTGGTAATTAACTTCCCTTGTTTGCGCCAGACCTATGCTCAGATGGATAGTCTGTTGTCTCAAGACGGTTTACAACCCCTTTCAGAAGTTGTGTTTCCGCCTCCTGTATTTGATGCTGCTCAAAAAGCTGCCCAATTAGAAAAATTACAGCTAACGGAATATGCACAGCCAGCAATTGGGGCTTTTAGTGCTGGTTTGTACAAGATATTACAACAAGCAGGATTAAAGCCTGATTTTGTGGCCGGACATAGCTTTGGAGAACTCACAGCCCTTTGGGCAGCAGGGGTTTTGAGCGAAAGAGATTACTGTTTCCTGGTCAAAGCTAGGGGTCAAGCTATGGCTGCACCTAAAGATCCGCAATTTGATGCTGGAGCTATGCTAGCGGTGAAAGGGGATGTGAATCAGATTAGAGAACTAATCAAAAATGATTCTCAAGTCAGCATTGCTAACTTGAATTCTCATCATCAGGTGGTGTTAGCAGGTAAAAAAGCTGAAATTGCCAAAGTAGAAGAGGTTCTCAAAGCAAAAGGTTTCTCTACCGTCTTGCTTGGTGTTTCCGCAGCTTTTCATACTTCCTTGGTAGCTCATGCACAGAAACCTTTTGCTGAAGCGATTGAGACAGTTACCTTCAAGCAACCGCAAGTCCCAGTTTATAGTAATCTTACAGCCAAACCTTACCCAACCGAACCACAAGCTATTCAAAACATTCTCAAAGAACACCTGATGAGTCAGGTGCTGTTTCAGCAGGAGATTGAAAATATTTATGCTGAAGGTGGTGATTGCTTTATTGAATTTGGGCCGCGCAAAGTTCTCACCAATCTAGTTAAAGAGATTCTGAGCGATCGCCCCCATATAGCTGTAGCCCTAAATGCCAATCCTGCTAAAGATAGCGATCGCACTCTGCAAGAAGCTGTTGTACAGTTGCGCGTTGCTGGGTTAGCTTTGCAAAACATAGATGCTTATCAACTAGAACACAAAATTCCAGAAGTTAGTACCAACAAAGTCCTGAAGATTCGCTTAAATTGTACTAACTATGTTTCGGAAAAAACGAAACAAGCCTTTGAAAAAGCTCTACAAAGTGAGAAGCCAATGACATCGGCTCTGAGTAATGGGAATCAACTCGAAAAAGTTACCCAATCTCAGCCAGAAATATCAAACCTCCTGACCTCCAAGCCTGCAAATCCTCAATATCAAAGTACATTCAACGATTCTATTCCCCATAACTCTGACTCAGAAAACAGGACAGCCGTCAATCATGGAGTGACGATGACATCAGTTCAAAATGGGCAAGCGGACAAATCGCTAATCCAGCCTCTGCCAGCTAGTTCAGAACTATCTATGAATTATCAAAAAATTATAGATAGCTTAGAGTACGCACTCATAGAATTTAATCGCCATCAACGCAGCGTCTTACAGGTGCATGAGCAATCTTTAAAATATCAGACAGAATATACCAAAACCTTCTTCCAACTAATGCAGCAACAGCAATCGCTGTGGGAAAATACTAGATTCACTGAGCAACAAGCACAAACACAACAACTTGTAATCTCCAGTTCAGAACGCAGCATCATGCGGTTCCACACCCATCAAGCTGAAAGCCTCCGCATCCATGAACAATATCTGAACTATCAGCAGGAATACACTAATCAATTTTTACGGTTGCTCCAGCAACAATATAATGTACCCATTTCTCACAATGACACTCAACATCGTCCCATACCACTGGTTAATGATCAAGAAAATTATGTTGCACCATTATCGTTAAATGATCATCCAGTTCTGGTGACAAACGCCTCGATTTCTGTACCAAGTAACGGTGTTTTCAGCAAATCTGAGCCGATATCAACTAATGGTAACGGTAATGGTAATGGTCATAGTAACGGTAACGGTCATAGCATCAGTAATGGGGCAAACTATCAAACAAAATCAGTGGTAGATGTGATTGCAACGCAGGAACATCATCTTGCCACCGCGACAGTAGCATCTCCATTACCAGTATTTATTGATACGGCAACCCTAAGCCAAACTCTGCTCAACGTCGTTAGTGATAAAACTGGCTACCCAATTGAGATGCTAGAACTATCGATGGATATTGAGGCAGATTTGGGGATTGATTCTATCAAACGTGTGGAAATTCTCGGAGGATTGCTCGAACTTTACCCTGATTTACCTAAACCCAATCCCGAAGAACTAGGACAGCTACGTACTTTGGGCCAAATAGTTGAGTATATGGGGTCTTTAGTATCGGGAATAGTAACGAAGCAAGTAGATGCGGAAGTCACATCTGATTCTGATTTATCTTCCATCCTGCCAGAAGTTAACGTTACTTCCCTGACATCCTCCACACTTCTCACCCTGCACGAAATAGAAGCTACATCTCCTCCACTCTCCATCGACTTAGCTAATCTGAGTCCCACGCTACTCAACATAGTGAGCGATAAGACAGGCTACCCAACTGAGATGTTAGATATGTCGATGGATATCGAGGCAGATTTGGGGATTGATTCCATCAAACGTGTAGAAATCTTGGGAGCATTGCTAGAAGCATATCCTGAACTGCCCAAACCCAATCCAGAAGAACTAGGTCAATTGCGAACTTTAGGAGAGATTGTTGCATATATAGAACAGCAGGTTGGAGAGGCTGAAAAAAAAATGCTGTTGATAGAGACGCAACACAAGACCTCTTGGCAAAATCAGCCATCTGAAATGCCGGAACTTGGGGAAATCTCTGTCCCATCCCCCACTTCTAATTTTCAACTACCAATTTTTCGCAATCCTGTTAAACTCAAGTTTCTTCCTGAACCCGATGTTTTAGAGTTTACCTTACCTGCGCAACATATTGCTGTGTTAACTGATGATGGTTCACCGAAAACAACCAAACTAGCCGAAGCTCTTAGTCAGCGTGGTTGGAAGACCGTTGTCTTGACTTTCCCGCCCACCCTGATTTCTCAAAAATCTGCTTTACCTGAAGGTATAAATCGGGTAGTGCTGACAGATGTGAGCGAGCAGCATCTGCAACAACAGTTAGCAGCGATCGCCACTGAATATGGCCAGATTGGTGCTTTTATCTATCTAAATCCTGCCAACCACGCAGATATAGGTAATGTCAATTATTTGGAATCAGAAAAAGCCCTCTTACGCCACGTCTTCCTGATTGCTAAACATCTCAAAGAGCCATTGAATCAAGCAGCACTCTTAGGACGCAGTTGTTTTCTCACTGTTGCTCACCTGGATGGGGAGTTGGGACTAGGGCAGAAAACTAACTTTGGTGCGATCGGTGGTGGGTTGTTCGGACTGACTAAAACTTTGAACCAGGAATGGGAATCTGTATTTTGTCGAGCTATAGACCTTAGCCCAGATTTAGATGACCAGACATCGGTGGAGTCTATCCTGACAGAACTTTATGACCCCAATAGATTGGTTGTGGAAGTGGGCTATAGCTCACAGGGACGAGTAACTTTAGTTTGTTAAACATAGACCTTGGCTAAGAAGGTGAACCATGATTGATCAAACATCTGTTTTTCTTGTCAGTGGTGGTGCAAAGGGGATAACAGCTGATTGTGTCATCAAACTAGCACAGCGTTATCAATGCAAATTTATTCTCTTAGGCCGTTCTAAGCCCGAACCTGAGCCTGTATGGACTGAGGGTTGTGAGGATGAAGCGGAATTGAAAAAGCGCATTATGGAGTATTTCCTCGCCAAAGGAGAAAAGCCAACACCTGCAATGGTGCAGAAGAATTTCAAAGAGATTTCATCTCAGCGAGCTATTAAAAGAACGCTCAAAGCGATTGAGCAGCGGGGTGGAAAAGCAGAGTATTTGAGTGTGGATGTCACCGATGCAGTCACCTTATCAGAACAACTGGCTGGTGCAGTTGAGCGTGTGGGTGCGGTGACAGGTGTAATTCATGGGGCTGGAAATCTTGCAGATAAACGTATTGAGAAAAAATCTGTCCAGGATTTTGAAACGGTTTATGCTACCAAAGTTAAAGGTTTAGAAAACATACTGCGGTGTGTACCAACAAGCCAACTGCATCATTTAATACTGTTTTCTTCTGTAGTGGGTTTTTATGGTAACGTAGGCCAGGCCGATTATGCGATCGCCAATGAAATCCTCAACAAATCAGCTCATCTTCTCAAGCTCAACCATCCTAATTGTCATGTAGTAGCAATTAATTGGGGGCCTTGGGAAAGTGGTATGGTATCTCCAGAGTTAAAGAAAGCTTTTGCTGAACGCAATATTCACACCATTCCTATTGAGATGGGAACGCAAATGCTAGTTGATGAATTAGCTCCCATAAATCAAGAAACTGTACAAGCAGTCATTGGTAGCCCTCTTACTTATACGCCAACAGTATTAGCTCCTGAGTTAAAAACCTATCGTATTAAGCGACAGTTAAAATTAGCAGCTAATCCCTTTTTACAAGACCATGTGATAGTCGGTAATCCAGTTCTACCAGCCACCTGTGCCTTTTCTTGGATTGCTCATAGCTGTGAACAACTATATCCAGGCTACCAATTCTTTAGTTGTCTAAATTTTAAAGTTTTAAAGGGAATTATCTTTGATGGGCAACAGGCAAATGAATATACTTTAGATCTAGAAGAAATCAGTAAATCAGATGCTAATGAAATTGAATTTAAAGCTAAAATATGGAGTAATCATCTAGGAAAAAATCGATATCATTTCAGTGCTAATATCAAACTCAAGCGAACAATACCCTTAGCTCCCAACTATGAGTTTTTTAACCCAGAAATAACCACTTCAGATTTCAATCAGTCGTTTTATCAAAACGGCACATCCAGCTTATTTCATGGTACAGCTTTTCAGGGCATCAAAAAGATTTTTAATATTAGTTCTGAAAAAATAACCATAGAATGCCTGTTAGCTAATTTAACAGCTAGACAACAAGGACAATTTCCAGTACAAACATTCAACCCTTATATTGTGGATGTTCAAATTCATCCTTTGTGGATATGGACACAGCATTTTTACCAACTTAGTTGTTTACCTTCAGAAATTAAATATTTTGAACAGTTTACACCTGTGCCATTTGACGAAAAGTTCTATATTTCCTGTGAAATAAAATCAAAAACAGACTCATATTTAATAGCTGATGTCATAACCCATGATTTTCAAGGAAAAATATATTCTCAAATGCTTGGTGCTAAAGGGACTATTTTACCCAAACAATTAGCCCAACTCTAACCAGATATCTCTCTTAAAAAAGGAAGTGGATTTAGGGAAGTATTTTTCATCTTTGGCTGTGAAACAGGTCAGTTTTTTCTTTGGTATGCAATAGCAGTAGCCTTTGGCAGAGAAAGATTTTTCTAGCGTGTAGCTTGTTTCTTCATAGGAGTATGTTAGTAAAACGTTAACGACATAGCAGCCTCACACGGAGAGTAAAACACGTTTCATTGAGACTGCCAACTTTAATTCATAGTACGAGATATAAAAAATACGTGAACCAAAAATATGAGGAGTTAGTTGATGCCACAATTTATCGATAATGACATTCCTAAAATAGCAATTGTTGGGATGGATTGCTGTTTGGGGAGCAGATGCAAAGATTTAGATAATTTTGAACGTAGTATTTATGAGGGAAAACAACACTTTACTCCGCTGAATGATAAAAAATGTCCAGATAAATCAATCGATGAAAGCCAATTTGCTAGTAAGGTATCATCATTAAGTACATATATTCAAGATTGGGAAATTGATACTTTACAGTTACAAATATCACCTCAGGAATTAGAAAATTTTCATGCTCATGAACTGTTGATGTTGAAGGTATTGAATAATGCCATCAAAGATGCAGGTCTACCTCAAGGCATGAAAATCGCAATAGTTATCACTACTTCTAAAGATATTGCTCCATCTCAATTGCAAAGTCACAGACAATTTTTACCCACTATCAACAGCAGTGAATCCCCAATTTATCTGGAAAAAACAATCTCTGAACAGATTAATAAATTGTGGAATTTTACTATAAATACATTTATACTTACATCTGAACAAAACTCCGCTTTTAAAGCTTTAGAAATAGCCCAAAAACTACTCACTATTCAAGAATTAGATGCTATTTTGGTGGGCGCAGTGGAGTTAAATGAGAGTAGTTCTGGCATTTTAAGTCCGGATCAAATTACACAAATCAATACAGGTGTAAACACCCTTAGTTATGATCAAAACGTCAATGGCTGGATGATAGGTGAAGGTGCGGCGGCTGTAGTGTTAAAACTCCACAAAACTGCCAAACAAGATCACAATCGCATCTATGCAGTGATTGATGCTCTCAGTCTGATAGAAGATTCCAAATCTAAAATTTACTCAATTCCTACTACCCCAAACGCAGAAGCGATAACACAAGCTTGTCAAAGAGCTTTTGGCTTGGCAAACATCCAACCCGCAGACATCAACTATTTAGAAGTTGTGGGTAGTGGCATTCCCCAACAAGATGAGTCAGAAATTCAGGGTTTGCTTCGCGCATATCAGACGGATAAGCCAAGTCTGACTTGTGCAATAGGTAGTGTTAAAGCCAATATTGGTCATACTTTCGCTGTGTCGGGAATAGTCAGTTTAATTAAAACAGCACTCTGTTTATATCATCGTTATATTCCCGCAGTTCCCAAGTGGTCTAGTCCTAAAATGCCAGAGGTTTGGCATGGAAGTCCTTTTTATGTGGCGACGGAATCGAAACCTTGGTTTTTAGAAACAGGTGCTAACAGAAGAATAGCAGCTATTAACGGCATAGAAATGGATGGGGGTTATGCTCATGTAATTTTGTCAGAGGAAATTATTAAGACAAATTACAGCAGCCGATATTTAGAGCAAATGCCTTATTATATGTTTGCGATCGCTGCTGATGATCAAGCTACCCTATTAGAGAAAATCCATACTCTTCAACAAACTATCGAGGATTCTTATTCTCTATCAGCTGCTGCCAGCCTCACTTTCATAGCTTATCAAGAATGTCAATACGCAACTTATGCCCTAGCGATTCTTGGACGCAATCAAGATGAATTAATACGAGAAATTAAACGGGCAATTGAGGGTGTCGCAGTTGCTTTCGAGACTGGTAAAGACTGGCAAACTCCCGTAGGCAGCTATTTTACAGGCAAACCATTAGGTAAACGAGGTAAAGTAAGTTTTGTTTACCCTGGTTCTTTCAGTTCCTATATAGGAATGGCTCGCGATCTCTTCCGCTTATTTCCTAACACTTATGATGACCCAGGCATTAAAGGTATTTACAATCGCGTCGCCAATATCGAGAAAATTTTCTATCCTAGAAGTTTGAAAAAACTTTCTAAAAAGCAGTTGGAAATCCTGGAACAGCAATTGCTAGACGATCCCGTAACAATACTCGAATCTGAAGTCGGTATTGCCGGACTAATGACGAGCATTATGAGAAATTATTTCCAACTGCAACCACAGGCTGTATTCGGCTATAGCTTTGGTGAAAATAGCATGATGTTTGCTCAAGGTGTTTGGACTGAATTTAACCAAAGTAGTGAAGGGTTAAATACATCTCCGCTGTTTAAAACTCGGCTAGCTGGCCCCAAAAATGCAGTGCGTGAATATTGGGGTTTGCCTTTAATGCCAGATGATTATCAAGACAAAACATTGTGGAGTAACTTTGTACTTTTATGCCCAGTATCGCGTATTCAAGAAGCTCTCAAACACGAAAAGCATGTTTATTTGATTTTAATTAATACACCAGAGGAAGTTGTAATTGCGGGTGAGACAGAAGCTTGCCAGAGAGTGATTAAAGCCCTAAATTGTCATGCTCACCATATGCCTATCAACCATGTGATCCATTGTGAGCCAATGCAATCTGAGTACAATGAACTCGTTAGAATCAACTCTTTGCCTGTTCAAACAGTATCAAATACTGTTTTTTATTCAGCAGCAGAATATGCGCCTATTGCCCTTAACAGCTCGTCTATTGGGCATAAAATTGCTAGAAGTCTGTGTCAATGTTTAGACTTTCCCAAGTTAGTTAACCGCGTCTACAATGATGGTTGCCGAATATTTATTGAAGTAGGTGTTGGTAGTAGCTGTTCAAGATGGATTGACGAAACTCTCAAGCAAAAAGAACATCTCACAGTGTCTCTGAATAGAAGAGGTGTGGATGCTCATACGTCTATTATTAAAACACTAGCAAAACTGTTTAGTCATCGGGTGAGTCTAAATTTATCGCCGCTATATTGTCTTTCGCAAGTAAATTCTCAGCCACAACGCTTAACTATACATTTAGATAATCATAAAACTCCTATCATGTCTTTAGAGGCAGAATATCAAACAATTACCGAACGTGAACTGTCCAGCTTGACCATGAATAACAACAGTACAAAAGCCATACGACATAATATGAAATTCAATTTAGATTATGAAGGTGTGCAAGACCAAAATTGTAGCCAATCTATTAGTACATCAATGTGCGATCGCACATTGGAACATCATACAAATATACAACAGAAAGAATTTGTGCTAGCAGATAAAAACGATAAAAATCTTACAAGTTATGATTTGAATATGCACAACTTTATTAATGAACAGCACTTACCTGATTTACGTAGACCTTACTATGAGAAACTCAAGGAAAATTTGGAGAATATGACTAAGAATCATGCCATTTTTCTGCATAATAGGCAAGAATCCCTCAAACAAATTAGTAACATTATTCAGCAACAGCTAGCTTTGTCAGCAGAAATATTGGAATCAGAACCAAATTAATTAAATAACTGTAATTCATAACTGTTAATTTAATTGGCACTGATCACAGTAGTTGAAACTCTAGAACAGTAACTGACTAGATATCAGAGTAATTTTGCTGCTGTATTTTGCTAAAGCTCCTAAAAAAAACCATTCTCAAGCATTATTGTCATAATTTTCGGATAATTATTTTCAAAATTCGAGGTCTAAAAACGTGATTGTCACCAATAATTCCTCACAACACTATGATAACCACTTAAAACTACTCAATTCTTTTGATGGCAAAAAACAATTTTGGCAAGGTTCTTTAGATACTTTGGTCTTTGATGAAGCAGGGATAAAAGTAAAGCTTTTAAATTTAGATCAACCGTGTTACATTGTTAGAGTTCAAGGCAAAATAGGTGTTACTAATGAAGGCTATTTAATTCATCCTAATAATGGTAAAATTGGAAATATAGAATTACTGATAGAGATTCCCCCTCTGACGATTCAACAGTTAGGTGATCCCAACTTCTTGAGTTTTCATAATGTGAAGTATGCTTATGCCTGCGGTGCAATGGCGCATGGAATTGCTTCAGAAGAACTGGTGATTGCTCTCGGCAAAAAAAGCATCTTGAGTTCTTTTGGTGCTGGTGGATTAGCTCCTATTCGTGTAGAAACTGCTATTAATCGTATTCAACAAGCTCTACCCCAGGGGCCTTACGCTTTTAATTTACTCCACAGTCCCAGCGAACCGGCTATTGAGCGCAAAGTTGTAGATTTGTATCTTCAATATCAAGTTAGAACAATAGAAGCATCTGCTTTTTTAGATTTGACTGATAATATTATCTACTACCGAGCTGCTGGACTAAGTCTAAATTCAGCCCATCAAATCGTTATCAACAATAAAATTATTGCCAAAATCTCTCGGAGAGAAGTAGCCACTAAATTTTTACAACCTGCTCCTAGAAAAATTCTGAAACAATTAGTAGAGCAAGGTCTAATTAGTGAATTACAGGCGAATCTAGCAGAAAAAGTCCCAGTTGCTGATGATATCACCATTGAAGCGGATTCTGGTGGACATACAGATAATCGTCCTCTAGTTTGTCTATTACCCTCCATCTTGGAATTGAGAGATCAAATTCAAAGCAAATATGGTTATGAGCAACCAGTAAGAATTGGAGCAGCCGGAGGAATTGCAACTCCACAGTCAGCACTAGCAGCTTTTATGATGGGTGCTGCTTATGTCGTCACCGGCTCTATTAACCAATCCTGCATTGAAGCAGGTACGTCTCAACACACCAAGCAATTGTTAGCTCAAGCTGAGATGGCTGATGTAATGATGGCACCCGCCGCAGATATGTTTGAAATGGGAGTAAAAGTTCAAGTTCTTAAAAGAGGAACTTTCTTTCCTTTACGAGCGCAAAAGCTGTTTGATTTATACAAAAGCTATGAATCAATTGAAGATATACCATTGGCCGAGAGAGAAAAATTAGAAAAACAAGTTTTCAAAAAAAGTTTAGAAGCAGTTTGGCAGGAGACAGTAGCTTATCTTTCTCAACGCAATCCAATCAAACTAGCCCAAGCAGCTAATAACCCTAAATTGAAAATGGCTTTGATTTTTCGCTGGTATCTTGGCTTATCATCTCGTTGGTCGAATTCTGGGGAAAAAGACCGAGAAACCGATTATCAAATTTGGTGTGGCCCTGCGATGGGTAGTTTTAATGATTGGGTAAGGGGTTCATATTTAGAAGTATCAAGTAATCGGCAAGTCGTAGATGTTGCTCATCATATTATGACGGGTGCAGCGTTTTTATATCGTATTCAAAGTTTAAAACTGCAAGGGTTACAAATGCCGAATGAATATAGTCAATATTCCCCTGTTAGTAAATTTATTTAACTCAGGGAATTCTCCATTTTGAGTTCTTATATCAACGAGAGGATTTAGATTTTGTACTTGTTCATCAATAGGCTGCTAATTTGGATTAATTTTCTAGTCACCAAATTCATATGATTCACGACAAAAAGTTGGGATGTTCGAGCAAGCTATGAAACTTTTAAATCCTCATTTTACAAAGTTGAATTTAGTTACTAGTAGTCGGATTAGGGGGACTATTAATGAATATATGCTCAGACAATGCAATGGGAATTTAAAATTTTATGCTAACAATCTAAGACATTCAGAGTCTAGATAAATACTGTTACCACTGACCAATTAATTTCGAGGTACATGAATGAGTCAGTCAACTAATAATCTGCATTACACAACGGAAGAAATTCAAATGTGGTTAATCTCTAATATTGCTGCACAGATGGAAATTAACCCAGATGTGATAGATATTCGAGAGCCTTTAGACAGCTATGGTTTAGATTCTGTACAGGCAATTATACTTGCAAAAAAAGCAGAGAAATTATTGGGATTTAAGCTTTCTCCTATGTTACTTTGGCATTATCCCACCATTGAATTGCTAGCTGAACGATTAGCTGAAGAATTGGAAACTTCGGAATTAGAAAGTTTTCAAATTTAAATACTGCAAATAATTTGAACAATTAGATGATTTTTGCAACTATGAACGCATCAAAATTACTCGAAACTCTTAGTCAACAAGGTGTTCATCTGTGGGTTGATCAAGATAAACTCAATATTCGTTCTCCTAAAGGAGTAATTACACCTGAAATTCAGGAAAAATTGGTTGTTCATAAAGCAGAGATTTTGGCTTTCGTACGAGAAATGAATATTGTTAAAAACTCTGCATCTATAATATTAAATCAAGGATTAAGCCTGCAAACTATTGGATATTTAATTGGAGGAGTAATTGATGGTAATCAGCCGCCAATTATTGATGCTGAAATTATGGCTCAAAATCTGAAGGTGACGTTTAAACCTTTACCGCATACTTACAAAAATCAAGAAGTATTAAAGTTTCGCCAAGAATTGGAGAACATACTTAGAAATCATGGTGTTAAAATTTTGGCATGGGAAGAAGCAACACGAGAATTTAATTATGATATATCTCTTCCGGTAATTAATCAAAAAATAACCGTTAATCTCAGAGGAGTTAAAGCTGAAATCAATGCTGTTATTGATGTAGAGAATCCTCCTTCATGCTTCAGAAAATTAGGAATTGCGGTAGCCGAAAACTTTTATAAATTTTATTCCCAAATAATTTTAAAAAATCGTAATGTTCCTGTCGTGAAAATTGCAAAACTGAGCAGTTGGGCTGAGGAACACGCTGCTAAATACGTCGAAGATCCTACCAATACACAAGTGATAATTATTACTGATATTGACGAAAATTTTATTAACCCTAGTATATCCTATAAGCAAAAAATAAATATTGGATTAAAAACTTTAGTTAGGACATTTTCAGAAATTGTCATTGGAGTCTCAAGTGATAAAATTTCCATATTAAACATGAATCTTTGTGACTCTATTTTTTCCAAGAATGAGATAGAAGAGTTTGTTAAAAAATCATTGATTCCTAAAGTATTTGTTCCAATTACCCCACTATTATTGAGCCAATTTGAGTTAGGATTATATAATCCTCAAGAATCTATTTACGCTGCAAATTTAGTTAGATTAGGACAGGATTTGGCATCAACTGGTTTATTTCCATCTGGCTTTAAACTAGATGATGTTATTAAAAGAAAATCCCATAGAGATATTGTCAATGTCATAGTGAATGGCAGAACTGGTGTTTCTTATGGGTTTGTTGCTTATGCTGAACCCCCACAATATATAGGCTCACCAGAAATTACTGCTAGCGAATGGGAAAATCTTGCACCGATTCAGGGATTAAGTAGTGATGAAATCAGGAAGAATCATAATAATAGACGTTATCTTAAAATCAAGATTGGCGAAGAATATTTCTTTAAGCAAATTCCTGATATTTGGTTGGTAAGTTCTCGATCAGGTGCAAATAAAACTGATTTAAATCTTGCTAGTGATATTGTCCGTATTGGATTGAAAGAGAAATTATTGCTAGAACTGCCAGAAGGTATTCAAGCAGAGGTAGTAGATATCAAGCCCTCTTATGATCTTTATGTCATGCTTGCTATTAGTTTAGCTGCTGCTTTGTATACACCTGAATTGATTCAAAATGGTGCGCCTGTTGTTCATTTTCATGGCTATCCGGCGTTTGATTGGTTTAATACTAATGAATATTGTGTTGGTGTTAACAATCCTTCTGTACCATGTGGAACTTATGAATCTGGAGTGTTTAACTTTTTAGGAATTTCTAGTTTAGCTAGAAATTCTCAGGGAACTATAAATTTAGTTGGATTAGTAGAACCAGATCATGGCACAAATTTTATAGCCAGTGATATGGACTATTTAGTCTCAAGATTGAAAGCTGGATGTGCAGAAGGTCAAATTGAGTTGGGTGGAAAACATTTTGCATCCTTGAAGACAAACTTAAATAAATGCGAAGCTTAGATTAATGATCAGAAGCCGCATTTATCGCTAGTAAAAAGGGCGCGTTGAGTGGGATATTCATGAATTATCACTTATTCATATTTGTCAACTCGCCCTTACGACCTCTACACATACAGAAAACCTTGGTTCAGAAATCCGGGGGACGTTATTTAAGTATTACCAACATTTTGAATATGGCATTCATCGCACTTCAAAATCCAAAATATCCTTCGGCAAAGGCAAAGTCTACAAACTTCAAAATTAATAAATCTAGATTTAATCAACGTTTCTGAATGTAGAACTGTTAAAAAGTTTTCCAGAATTGATATTAACCGTATGCAGTGTAAATTAATTTAAGTTCTAAAAACCATACATAACATGATGCAAATAACTAAAAAATCTCCATCTTTAAATCATTTATTCACAAATATTAATCAGGTATGTATAGTTACAAATAATTGTGATGAAACAGTTCGTTGCCTTTCTAAATACCTGGGAATCGGCCCTTTTAAGTGTTGGTATCATCAATCTCCAAGACTTTTTAATACCAAAGTTTATGGTAAAAAAGTGGATTGGAAAATGAAAATAGCTATTGCTTGGATTGGTAATATCCAGTTAGAAGTAGTTGAAAATATAGAAGGGAATACTATTTATAGTGAATATCTTAAAACTAAAGGTGAAGGTGTTCAACACTTACTTTTTGATACTGGTAATCTAAGTTTAGAACAATCCATTAACCAATTAGCTAAACTAGATTGTTCTGTCACTCAAGAGGGTATGCTCAATATTCCAGTTCAGTTGGGATTTATTAATCTTCCCCCTACCCCTCGTTTTTTGTCCAATTTATTAATTCCAAAATTTGCATATCTTGATACAGAAAATTTAGCTAAAACCACATTTGAACTGTTAAAGCTACCTCCTTTTTTACCTTTAAAAAGTGGAATTAGTATTACTAAGCCAGACTATTGGATTCCAGAGGGAAATAAAAACATTAATAGTTCATTGCCTAATAGTTTTATCAATCAAATATTTAAGGTTGGTATTTTAACTTATGACATTGATAAAACTGTGCGTAATTATGTCAAAACTCTAGGAATTGGCCCTTGGAAAATATATACTCTTCAAGAGCCAAGGCTTTTACAAACTAAAGTTCGTGGAAAAAACGTTAGTTTATCTGTGCGAATGGCAGTCACTTATATTGGCAATACCTTATTGGAACTTGTTCAGCCATTGGATGGCGAAAGTATATATCATGAGTTACTTTCTACCCAAGGTGAAGGAGTTCATTATATCGGAGTGAGTAGCGATAAGCTGAATTTTTCGGAATTGCTAGAACATTTTAGTAAATTAGGGTGTCCCGTTGCTATGGAAGGAAAACTAGAAAATATATATCAGTTTGCCTATTTGGACACAAAGCCTTTAGCTAAGATGATGATGGAAGTGGTATCTATTCCGGTGAATAAAATTTCGTTAGCTTTGGAGTCCCTTCAACCTGATGAAATATATCCTAACTGAGAAAAATTAACGTTATCTTATCGCTTTTGCAAACTGCTTTATCCTAATCATCAATATTCATTCAAAGCGACATACTTAAATTTGTATGTAAGCAGATTAGGCAACATTATATCAACCTGAGTATTTGATAGCTGAGTGTAAGTTTAATCATGACAAAAATAGTTAATAATGAAATTGTCTCATCTATTCAGACCACTTCTTTTGAGAGAGCTAACGCATTAATCTCTCGGTTAGCTCAATCCAAAAACACTTGGATTCAGATAGGAATTCCAGAGCGAATTGCTTATCTACGCCGTTGCTTAGAGGGAGTTCAGAAAATAGCTGCAAGGTCTGTGGAAGTTACTTGTCAGGCAAAAGGAATTGATCCAATTGAGCCTTTAGCCGGCGAGGAGTGGTTGTCTGGGCCAATGATTGTCATGCGAAATTTGCGGTTGCTCATTCAAGCTTTGGAAGCTGGTGGTCAACCCAAGCCTAAACTTTGGCGTACCCGTCCTGATGGACAGGCGATCGCTCAAGTACTTCCTGAAAGTTTAATGGACAAAATTTTATGGAGGGGATTTACTGCTGAGGTATGGATAGAACCTGGTAAGCCAACCACTCAAGGGGCCATCTACAGAGAAAAACATAGCGATGGCAAGGTTGCACTGATATTGGAAGCAGGAAACAACTGGTCACTTAGTCTGACAGACACATTACATAAGTTATTTGTCGAAGACCAAGTTGTGATTCTCAAGATGAGTCAGATTAACGAATATGATAGTCCTTTCATTGAAGAAGCATTTCAGTCACTGGTGCAACATGGATTTTTAGCTGTGGTTTGTGGTGACGCTCAACTAGGTAGCTATCTTTGCCATCATCCTGAAGTTGATACTATCCATATTACAGGTTCAGATCGCACCCATGATGCCATTGTTTGGGGAAACACATTGGAAGAACAATTAAAGCGGAAGGCAGTAAATCAACCTTTGCTGGCAAAGCCGATAACTTCACAGCTAGGATGTGTTACTCCTGTGTTTGTCGTTCCTGGATTGTGGTCTGAATCTGATCTACTGTTTCAGGCTCGTCATGTAGCCAGCATGGTCACTCATAATGCTAGCTTTAACTGTGATGCTGCCAAAGTGTTAGTGACTGCTAAAGGCTGGGAGCAACGGGAGGCTTTTTTGACTCTTTTACACCAAGAGTTAGCTGCTATTCCTAATCGTAAAGCATATTACCCTGGTGCTAAACAAAGATATCAAGCCTTTTTAGATCATTATCCGCAAGCTCAACCATTGACTTGTGCCGATGAAGAGAGCATACCCTGGACAGTAATTCCTGATATAGCTCCAACACTAGGAGAGTATGCCCTTAACCACGAAGCATTTTGCGGATTATTAGCAGAGGTTTCTTTAGATGCCTATGAGGCAGGGGAATTTTTAGCCAAAGCCGTTAATTTTGCCAATCAAAAAGTTAAGGGGACACTTTCTTGTGTCTTATTGGTGCATCCCGCAACTGAAAAAGCCTATTCATCCGAGATAGATCAAGCGATCGCTGATCTACGCTATGGTGGCATCGGCGTTAATGTTTGGTCAGGAATCATTTATGCTCTGGGGTCAACAACTTGGGGTGCTTTCCCTGGTAATCCTTTAACAAATATTGGTTCTGGTTGTGGGGTAGTTCACAATACATATTTATTTGATCATCCACAAAAATCAGTTGTGCGCGCACCATTTCGCATTTTCCCCACGCCAGCATGGTTCGCAACCCATAAAAACTTATTAGAACTCGGTAAGCGCGTTACTGCTTTCGAGGCCAATCCTCAATGGCACAGACTTCCAAACCTCATTTTGGCAGCACTCAAAGGATGACAAATTTTCAATTTCTTGTTCAAAGTAATGAAAATTAACAAAAGCACTTTATTTGGTTATCAATCTCCTTGTGTAATCAGCCCTAAAGTTGACAGTGAAAATGCTCATTTAGACGAGATAGTATCTTGGTTGTCTCAAGAGCGTCAATCGCTAGAAAAAGAACTCCAACTCAAAGGTGCTATCCTTTTGCGTGGCTTCAAAGCCATTCATGGAGTAGAAGCATTTAAATCTGTGATGTCAGTGTTTTCTTCACAGACTGCAAGTGATCAGGGCAGCACATCACCGCGAACGTTAGTTCACAATGGGATTTATACTTCCACAAATGCTCCGCCTTATTTACCAATTGAACTACATCAAGAGCGGAGTTTTCATACAGAGTTCCCCGAAAAAATCGCTTTTTTCTGTGATGTTGCTCCCATTAAAGGTGGAGAAACTCCAATAGCAGATATGCGAGCAGTCTATAAAGCCTTACCGCTAGACCTGATTAAGCGTTTTGAAAAGCGGGGGGTCAAGCTGTGTCGGAGGCTACCTACGAAGAATTGGACTGGTAATCAGGCAGTTAGAACATGGCAAGAAACCTTTGAGACAGATAATCGCCGTGAAGTTGAGCATATTGCAGAAAAACTAGGCTGGCAACTGAAATGGAATCCATTTTATTTAGAAGTTGATAACTGTGTATGCCCTGCGTCTATTACTCATCCAGTTACAGGAGAAAAAGTTTGGTTTAACCAAGCCCATGTCTTACACAAAAGTAATTTATTACATTGGGCGAAGCGTTACGGGGGTTTTCAACTTTGGACTATTGCCCTGCTTGCACCGATATTTTCGCAACTTTATTACTATCATCACGTTTTCGGGGACAACTCAGAGATTAACAGTGTAGATCTGGATGTGATACGCCAAGTTATTTCCAGTCAGCAAATTCGGTTTAGCTGGCAGCAGGGCGATATTTTATTACTTGACAATATAATCATGGCTCACGGCAGGTGCATATTTAAGGGAAAAAGACGAATATTAGTGACGCTAATCAATAGCTAATTTTAGCAAATCTGACTTTCACAACCAAACTGTGATTTTTATAAGTAGACTTCTATAAAAATGTGGTTTTGACCTTTGTTTGACAAGGGTTTAATACTTATTTGCGGTTGAGGATTGCCATATTATAGCTAATACAAATGGCAATTACCCCTACTGTGCAAAAAACTTGAAAGATCATAGTTGTTGACACTCTATAAATTACCTATGAAGCTATCGAATTGCACACTTTTAATTTCTGGAATTGATGGGTTTATTGGTTTCCGTAGTGCTGAATTAGCTATTGCACAGGGAATGAAAGTTAGGGGGTTAAAAAGTTCCAATTATAATACCGAGAAACTGCAAAATTTAGGTGTTGAGGTAATAGTTGGTAGTATTACTGATCCTGCGATCGCTCAAAAAGTTTGTCAGGGAGTTGATATTGTTTTACATGCAGCTGAATTAGCTGAAGAAGTTGGCTCAATTAAAAAGTTTCGGGAAATAAATGTTGACGGGACTATCAATCTTGCTAAAGCTGCCGAAAATGCGGGAGTTAAAAGCTTTGTACATCTTTCTAGTGTGATGGTTTATGGTTTTAACTATCCTAACTATGTCACAGAAGCAGCTCCACTTCATACTCAGAATAATCCTTACTGTCAAACCAAAATAGAAGCGGAAGCAGCGTTGTTAAAACTCCATACCTCCCCAGATTTTGGCATTATTATTATTAGAGCAGGCGATGTTTATGGGCCAGAGAGTCTTCCTTGGATCATCCGACCATTGCAGTTGATGCGCCAAAAATTGTTTGCCTATATCAATGATGGTAAAGGAATCAGTAACCACGTATATATAGATAACTTAATTGATGCTATATTTCTTGCCGTAGAAAAAGAAGTGCATGGAGAAATTTTTAATATTACTGATGGCATAGAAACTTCTTGGAAAGATTATTTTACTTATTTAGCAGAAATTGCTGGTTTACCTGTAGATTATCCTTCTTTTCCCAAGGACGAACTTAAACTTTTAGTGAAACTACGTTATCAAGGACAGAAACTATTTGGCAAAAAAGCTGATATTGTCCCTGAATCTCTAGATTTTATCAGTCGCCCTTATGCTTATTCGATTGCTAAAGCCAAAGCAATGTTGAATTATCAACCTAAGATTGCTTTGCCAGAAGGAATGCGACGCACCCAGGAATGGCTGCTGGCAAACGAGATCAATATAGTAAACAGTAAATAATACCAATTTTTTATGAAGTTGCACCAAATAAATGATGTAGAGACGTTACATGCAACGTTTCTACAGTCCAGAATAAAGCGCATCTTCATTAAAAGCTCAATTGATTCTACAAAAAGGGACACAGTATACCTGTGTCCCTCTAATACTTTGAATTGTGGATGCTTAGTGCATCAGTATTTCAGATTCATCTTCAATTGTTGGAGAACGTAATTCTTCTACCATCGCCTGAATCTCTGCTGGGGGTGGAGGGGTGAGACGAGAAACTACTAGTGTCACCACCAAGTTAATTAGCATTCCCAACGTACCGATACCTTCGGGAGATACGCCAAAAAACCAAGGCTGCACACCTGCAAACTTGACACTAACAATGTAGATGATGGTAAAAATTAACCCTGTTAACATCCCTGCGATCGCACCTTGAGAATTAGTACGCTTATCGAAAATCCCTAAGACGATCACGGGAAAGAAACTAGCAGCAGCTAACCCAAAGGCAAAAGCTACCACTTCACTCACAAATCCCGGCGGATTAACACCAAAGTAACCAGCTAGTACCAAGGATAAACCTACCATGATCCGCCCGACAAACACCCGTTTGCTTTCTGAGGCGGAAGAATCGACAATACGATAGTAAATATCATGGGCAATGGAACTAGATATTACTAGTAACAAACCCGATGCTGTAGATAAAGCCGCTGCTAACCCACCAGCCGCTACCAAAGCAATTACCCAAGGCGCAAGTTTGGCTATCTCTGGGGTAGACAGAACAATAATATCCCTGTCAATTTTAATTTCGTTAGTGTCTTTGCTGGGGGTTAACTGATAACGTCCGTCTTGGTTTTTATCCTCAAATGCCAGCAATCCCGTTTTTTCCCATTTTTTTGCCCAGTCTAACTGCTGTACTTCTGCAACTGTTTGATTGTGCAGAGAAGTAATCAGGTTATAACGGGCAAACATGGAAAGTGCTGGTGCTGTGGTGTACAAAATGGCAATGAATAATAATGCCCAACCAGCAGAAAATCTCGCGGCGCGTACACTAGGAACTGTGTAAAACCTGACAATAATGTGAGGTAAACCAGCCGTTCCTACCATCAAAGCAATTGTGGTGAACAGTACATCTAACATGGACTTGTTCACAAATGGCTTAGTATATTCTTGAAACCCTAAATCAACCTGAACTTGATTGAGTTTAGTGGCAACGTCACTAAAGGTAAAGGCTAATTGAGGAATAGGATTACCTGTGAGTATCCAGGCGATCGCGATCGCGGGAATTAAATAAGCGACAATTAACACACCATACTGAGCTACTTGTGTCCAGGTGATTCCTTTCATTCCTCCCAACACAGAGAAAAAGCCGACAATCACCATCCCGATGATTACGCCAGTGTTGATGTCTACTTGTAAAAAACGGCTGAATACAATACCCACACCGCGCATTTGCCCTGCGACGTAAGTGAGGGAGACAAAAATTGCTGCCACTACCGCCACCAGACGGGCAATATTAGAATAATAGCGATCGCCTACAAAATCCGGCACTGTATACTTACCAAATTTCCGCAGATATGGGGCAAGTAATAAAGCCAGTAGGACGTAACCACCAGTCCAACCCATCAAATAGATAGAACCGTCGTAGCCCAAAAAAGAAATCAGCCCCGCCATTGAAATAAATGAAGCAGCAGACATCCAATCAGCGGCGGTGGCCGCACCATTAGCAATAGAGGGGATATCTTGGCCTGCTACGTAGAAGTCTTTGCTACTTTTGACTCGTGATTGCCAACCAATGTAAATGTAAGCAACAAAAGACAGGCCTACTATTAAAATTGTCCAAAGTTCAACTGACACTGTTTTTCCTTACTGTTTATTATTATACTTGCGGTCTAACTTGTCCATTTGAAAAGCGTAAATGAAAATCAACGCTACAAAGACTAGGATTGATCCTTGCTGTGCCATCCAAAACCCGAAAGGCACACCAAAAAAGCGCAATTGATTTAAGGGTTGAACCAACAAAATACTAAAAACTAGAGATACTAATCCCCAAATAATTAAAAGATTGCGAATTAAAGCAGTATTAGCACGCCAGTAGGATTGACGTTGATGTTCATTCATATTTGTTGAACGTAAGTGCATCAAAAATATTACCAGCAAGCCGTGATTACACTTGACGATATTGTATATTTATTTATATTTTTTAGTAAATTTTATATTTTTTAGATAGACAAAATTTTTACAAATTCATCAATATTATGTGGCTATCAGGCGATGTCTGTCCAAGAGCTATTTTGCATCGACACAATTTGAACAACTGTATTGAATGAGCGATGTTTAGCGGTAAGACGCAGAGCTTATGCGCATTTCTGATGATGGGGTGAATGTCGGCGATAACCAAAGCTTAAGCCTTCAGCGATCGCCCTACTCTTTTTACAAAACCATTGTAGAGACGTTGTATGCAACCTCTTTACATCATTTATTTGGTGCAACTTCATAGAGAATTGGTATCACACTGAAATTATGCAACAATTCCATCGAACTTTACAAATAACTCGTGATATGAGTGATGCTGCATGCGATCGCTTGAGGCTGAGTCTGTAAGCAATTTGCGGGTATTCTTGGTGATTTTTCCCCCAGAAGTGCATGAGTTGATTTTGCTGACATCTATAAAAATATGGAAGCCAAGCTGATTAATACTGAGCTTGACTAAATCCAGGAAAATATCATTTTAACGAGAGAAGGAGTTGAATTGAGAATTTTATTAGGCGATAGCACTTCTGATGATGGTGTTAATTAAACACTCCGAGATAAAGATTTTTGTGTGGAATAGCAAAAGATCACAAATTAGAAATGCTGTACCTGATAACAAAGGGTAAAAATAATCAACTACCACGTTCTAAATATTACTGAGATTAGCATCATATTCCATGCTAGTCACATTTTCAGCAAGCTCAAATTTAGCCTTATCACTACGTAAAAAAGGAAAAATAATCATGAAGCCAGTAATTTTTGTTTGTTCTATATTTGCTGCTCAGATAGCGTTAGCACCAGCTTTTGCGATTCCAGCAGGAAGCTACACTCGGTCTTGTATAGGTATTGTAGAATCAACGTATCGTCAATATGGGCAAAAAATCGGTAGGTTGTCAGCACTTTGTCGAGATCAAAATGGTAACCCAGTAAATGCACATTTAGACAATTATCGTACTTGTTCAGATATTTCTAACAATAATGGGCAATTAGTTTGTATTCGCTCAAATCCACGTTCCCCAGGGGTTCGCTCAAATCCACCTTACCGGGGAGGTAGGTATTAATAGCTTGAGAGATAATACTTAAAAAATTCTTGAAACAAAGGCATTGTGAAAGCTGATTTGTAGTTAGCGTCAGGAGAGTCATTATTAATTACACATGAGATTCATGTAGGCAATATCTACGATGGTCACTTTGTGCAATAAGCAAAGCTTAAGCCTTCAGCTATCTCACTCTTAGGAATTGCGCCAAATCAGCGATCGCATTTTTACATTTTTGATAATGGGGTTGATGTTGGCAATAAGCAAAGCTTCAGCCTTTAGTGATCGCACTGTTAATGATGGTGATTAATCACTATTAATATCTAGGGATTTTTGTGTGGAATGGTAAGTACTCACGAGTTAAAAGTGCTGCACCTGATAGCAAATTTATAAATATCACTGAGATGCTATCCTGACTTTTCACGTTATGTGGAAAAGCTAACATGAAACCTAACCCCCTAACCCCCTTCCCTACGAGGGAAGGGGGAAAAATTAAAGCCTCTCTCCTTGCAGGGGAGAGGTTTGGAGAGGGGTTTTCCAGATCCCGTGAAAAGTCAGATGACTATCAAGTTTCGTGTAAATCATATTTTCTGCAAGCTAAACCTTAGCAATCTCACCAAGTAAAAAAAAGGAAAAATCATCATGAAGCAAGTGATTTTAATCTGTTCTATATTTGCTGCTCAGATAATGTTTACGCCAGCTTTTGCTATTCCGTCAGGAAGTTACATCCGGTCTTGTAAAAATATTAGAGAAATAAAACCTGTGCGTCGTGGTTCTCCTTTAGCCTACATCTTGATAGCAAATTGTCGAAATAGGAATGGTAAATTGGTAAGTACACAATTAACAGGTTATACTGCTTGCAAACCGGGTACAATTAATAATGATGATGGGAGATTAGTTTGCCAAAAATAATCATCAATAACTGAGAAGCTTTTTTCTTGATATAGTCTACTAAAGACAGTATGACAAACTAGAGATTCACCTTCAAAAGATGATGTGAAATTTATATTTGCTCACTGATCACATCTGATACCTTACTCAAAAGTATCGCATTCTATCCACCTGTTGCAAAAAAGTGATCTCTAGCGACAAGAAGCAAAGTTTCTACGCACTTCTAGTAATAAGGTTACAGTAAGCGATCGCAAATAATAAAATTCATCTAGAGAAAAAACTGCGATCGCTAAGTGCGTAATTACAAATTTTCTGCTCAAGCCGATGTCTAGCGACAGGAAGCAGAGTTTATAAGCAATATTTGCAATTTACGGTTGCTGTGAACTAGAAGTTGACGACTCACCTCGCAGTCCCTTGCGACGTTGATTTTTAGGAATTCCTCCCGCCATACCATACTCTACACTGCTTTTACCATATACAACGCCCACTCCCATCAGCATATGTTCTGTCATATCTCCTAATTCACGCTCTGTTTCCAGCATTTCGCGGTACAACTTATCTAAGTTAGCAAGCGCGCTATTGTACGCATTCTCTTTAGTTTGCATTGTCTCAATTAGAGTTGAAAAAACAGGTAGGGTGAGTCCATTGCCCACATCTAAATTTGGGTTAATTGAGTTCATACCAGCTGCACGACGCACTGCTTTTTTTAATACTAGAGAGCTTCTCTTTCTACGCATAATACTCACTTGGTACAATAGTACGGTTAATATTCTTTACCTTAAAAAATAACCGTATCAATCAGCCTGAGAGAATTTTGGCAAATCTGCAATAACTTTTGCTACAAGCGATAGTTGTTATAAATGCGGAAACTACCCAAATGAGAAAGCAAACTCCAGTTTGCTTGCGGAAAACACCAAAATGAGAAAGCATTTCAGCTAAATGAGCTAACAAACTCCAGTTTGCTTGCGGAAAACACCAAAATGAGAAAGCATTTCAGCTAAATGAGCTAACAAACTCCGGTTTGCTAACTAAATTTACTGCAATGAGTAAAGATACTGCGATCATACTTTTGATGATGGACTTGATGTTGGCGATCGCTCTTATTTGTTTACGAAAGCCTTAAGTTGAAATTAACTTGCTAAAGTTGCCTTGTGTGAGTAAGGAAAAACACGCAAACTATAGATACCTAACCGGGTAAAAGTATCGAATATCTTCAGTTTACACACAATTTGAATAACTGTGACTTAGAAGAAAAATAAGCCTAACATCAACAAGGACATCGAATATATTATTTTCTCTGCCTCAAGTTTAAACGGTAAACGTGATTGATAAAAGGAATGATTTATGACTGTTAAAGTTTATATTTGGAAAGGGACAAATCCTGATCTTTCAGTTTATAACGCTCCAAATAATGTAGGTCATGTAGCGATGCACATTATTGATGATACTAAATTAAACAAAGATATATACATAAGTCATAGGCCCGGTAAAGGAGATAAGAAAAGCGATAAGAATCTCGCTCAATGGATATATGTTTTCTTACCTCCTGTTGCAAAAGCTGGAGATATTGAATTTAACGAAGATTGTAAAAAAAGAACAGATAAGGATAACCCCAATGGTTATCCTCATGCTGAAATTGAAATTCAAGGTCTAGATGAAGCCCAAATGAGAGCCTTGTGGGAAGAGTATGATTCTAATAAGTTAGAAATTTCTAAATATCATATTAAATCTTCTAATTGTTCTAGGGCTGTTGTTACTTTTTTAAAAGCAGGTCTAAAATGTCCTGGAAATAAGATGTGTCGTTTTTGCGCTCCAACTGAAAATGTAAGTAAGCATAGAGCTAGAAGAGCTTTAATAGTCATAGTTGTTATAAGTCCTATAGTGTTTTTATTTAGGTCTTATGTTTCGTCAAATCGTATTGACTATGCAACAAAAAGCCGAGCAGATTATTTCAGAGAACAGTTTCAAAAACCTGTAGACCCAAATACTGGTTATCGTAGAATTGAACTACCACCTCCAAATCAATTTGATGGATGGACTCCAATCTTTATATTCCTAGCTATACTAGGAAGTGTTCTGTATGCTGCTAACATTTTTTTTGATATAGAACTACTTGGTGCTGGTTGGGCAAAAATGAAACTTTGGTCGCCTCAGACAGTTGAAATCTTTGCAAATAAAGTACGCGATCACGTTTCTCAAAAACCCAAAAAATTATGTAAAAAGAAAAGATTTTTATTTTTTTAAACTGGATTATTAAATAATGAAATTACAGCTTAGTGATGTTCTTTCCATATTAGCTCTAATAGCTTCTCTTTTTAGTATATGGATACAAGACAGAGGCGTTCGCAAACAATTATTAGTAGCAAACGTTAGTGAATATACAAAACGGTATCAAGAAATTATTTTGAATTTACCAAAAAGTGTAATATTTGATGATTTTAATCTTGAATCTTTAGATGGGGAAGAACGAGATAAAATCTTGCGTTATATGTGGATATATTTTGATTTATGCTATGAAGAGTTTTCAATATATTATGATTTAAGACTTATTAATAAAACATTATGGAGAAGATGGAAATCTGGTATGGCATCAAGTTTTGATAGACCAGCGTTTCAGCAATCCTGGTATCTAATTTCTAATAATACTAGTTATCCCCAACCTTTTGTTAACTTTATAAATTCTCTTATAAAGAAGCAAAAATTTATTAATGAAGATAGCTTGAGAAAAATTTCAAAAAATTAAAAAAGATCACCCTCATCCAAAACCTACCCCACGCCATCCGCAGCCCCCAAAGCTAAAAGAGCCGATCGCTGTGCTGCTGTTAACCTAGTTACACCCCTGATGTTCATCCCTTCATAAAGGCGATCAACTTTCAGGGTTTTAATGCACTCACCTGTTTCCACATCCCACAGCTTAATTCCCTTATCTTGACTAGTATGAACCAAGATATTACCAACAGAATTAAAGCTAACAGAGCATCCTCCACTACTATGACTATGCAAGACTCTGACACAAGTAAAGTTATTGATATCCCATAAGCGAATTGTTTGGTCAGAACTGGCGGATGCTAAGATGTAACCAACTCCTTCGGAGAACGCTGCGCGAACAGGGCTAAAACTGACTGACCATACAGTAGTAGTATGCCCTTGCAACACCTTTACACAAGTAAAGTTACTAGTATCCCACAATCGAATTGAGCCATCATTACTACCGCTAGCGAGCATTTTACCATCTGGACTAAAACTCAATGGCCAGACTAAATCAGTGTGACCTGGCAAAGTTGTTATACATTTACTTTCACTCACATCCCACAATTTAATCAAGCAATCCCCACTACCTGTAGCTAAAATATTGCCATCTGGACTAAAGCAAACTGACCAAATTGCATCTGTGTGACCTTCTAGTGTTTTTACACACTTATGCTCATAAATATCCCACAACTTCACGCTCTTGTCCCTACTAGCACTAGCCAAGGTTCGACCATCTGGACTAAAGGTCACTGATGTTAATTCACTACTATGACCGTTAATGGTTGTAATACAATCACCAGAAATAACATCCCACAACTTAATGCTTTTATCATCACTGCCACTCGCTAGTATAGAACCATCAGGACTAAAGCAAACTGACCATACCCAACCTGTGTGACCTTGTAAGATTTTAGTACAGTACCCAGACGCAATATCCCATAGCCTAAGCAAACCATCACAACTACCTGTCGCCAACATACAATCATCAGGGTTAAAACTGATCGAACGCACCCCACTAGAATGACCCTGTAAAGTTCTCATGCACACACCTTTACTTACATCCCATAAACGCACGCTGGAATCTCTACTACCACTAACCAAGATGCGATCATCCAAACTAAAAGTGATTGAGTAAACTTCACTGGTATGTCCGTGGAAAATTTTAACGCACGTACCTTGCTGCACATTCCACAACCTCACACTGGAGTCATGACTACCCGTGGCTATAGTTTGACCATCTGAACTAAAGCAAACAGACCACACGCAATTTTTATGACCGTGAAATGTTTTGATGCAAGTCCCTTTAGTCACATCCCATAACCGAACACAATGGTCACTACTGGCACTGGCAAGAGTTTTACCATCTGGACTGAAGCAAACCGAGCATACCTTGCCAACGTGACCTTGCAAAGTTTCTATACAGATACCTGTACTGATATCCCACAAGCGAATGTCGCAATCTTCACTACCACTTGCCAGACTAGAACCATCTGGATTAAACCTGACTGAAGATATTCCACTACTATGACCATGCAATACGTTAAAACACATACCTAGACGGATATCCCACAACCGGATTGAAGTGTCTAGACTACCACTTGCAAGAATTTGACCATCTGGACTAAAGCTGACAGACCAAACAATACCTGTGTGTTTATCTAAAGTTTTTAGACAATCTCCTGTTCGTGTATCCCACAATTTGATTAATCCGTCATGGCCACCACTTGCCAAGGTTTGCCCATCTGGGCTAAAGGCGACTGTCCAAACCAAATCTTCATGTCCTTGAAATGTTAACAAGTTTTTTCCATCAGCCATTTGCCACAGATGAATTTGCCCATCAATATCACCTGTAGCCAACAGTTTTCCATCTGGACTCAAGGCAAGGGAAAAAACACTCTTCAAGCTTTTAGCAAATACAGACTGATCAAAAGCACTATTTTGGAAATTAACCCCAGCTAAATTTACACGCTGTAAGTCTGCTTGCCTAATCCTCAAATTTGAGAAGTCATACCCCTGTAAATTTATTTGCAAATGCGCTAACAGGTTGAGGACATTGCCCCCCGCATATCCTGTTAGTATTGGAGCTTGATGTCTTTGCTGCTCCACTAAATCCTGCAACAAAAATACCAGATGTTGTTGAGAGCCTATCTCTAACAACAATTGCTCTACCAATGGTTGTACAATTAATTGCTTTTGTGTTTGCCTGATATAGTCTTTAGCTGTTGCCTTAATCAAAGCATGGGTTTGAAACAAGCGTAAACGGACAGACTTTTCTCCTACTAATTCTTGACAAACTTGTTTAACCAATCGCTGTGTCGTATATTCCATCACGACTGGTTGCAAAAAGAAATGCTCTCCACTTTTTTCAATTAATGACCGTTGCAATAAAGATTTAATTGCTGGCGGTAATTGACGCTGGGAGGAAGATGTCACTACATCAACAGCTAACTCAGTCAAGGATACTGGCTCTCGATTAATTGCCAGCCAATACATTACTTCTGCTTCTACTGCTGACAATCGCTGAAACTGACATTCCAACAAGTTGCCGATGTCGTCAAAAATTTGTACGCCTTGTTCTACATACTCTAAAACGGAAGCAATCTTACCGTTGAAAAGCTCTTGAGTCCCGGCTGCTACCATCTTGAGTGCTAAGGGATTTCCCCCGTAATGTTCAATGAGTTCTTGCCATTCTTGTCCTGTACCCGTAAACTCTCCTTTTTGCTGGAATAACTGTTGTCCCTCGTTAGGATTTAATCCCTTTAAGGGGAGCGACTTCACTCCTGTTTTGTCTCCTTCTAACAACGCAATTTCTCGTGGTTTTTCTCTGGAAGTAAGCAAAACACAACTTTGATGCGGTACTTCCGCAACGCGCTTGAGTAATTGACCATATCCTTCATAACCAGGACGATATTGTCCAGCTGTACCGCTACCAAAGAGAATCGTCTCAACGTTGTCTAATATCAGCAGACATCGGTTTGACTGCAAACATTCCATCAGCTTTGATAGTTTGCCGTCAAAACTTTCAGGGATTACCATCTCCTTTTGCAACGTCCACAGCACAAATTGCAGTATATTTGTCAGTTGCTCCTCTACTGGTGGTGCGTTTTGCAGACTGCGCCACACCACTACCTCAAATTCGCTTTGAATTTGCCATCCTAACTTTACTGCTAACGTACTTTTGCCAATACCGCCAATTCCTATTAGTCCGACTAACCGACACTGTTCTTCTAATATCCAATGTCGTAGCTGCAATAACTCTCCACTGCGACCATAAAATATAGATATATCCGGTGCTTCTTGCCAGTCATACTGAGGATTTGCGCTGCGGAGTTCCAATTCGGGCGAATTGGGTCGAGTATAATCGCTTTTACCGAATTCTAATCCAAAGCTAGTAAAAGCAGACTGCAACGAACTTTTATCTACAGGTTCTTCTCGTCCCAGTATCCTAGAGATGGTGTGTAAAGATAAACCTGTGCGATCGCTAAGTTCTTCTAATGAAAAGCTATCTCCTGCATTTTCAGCAAACTCGGCTTGAGTTTTGGCAGCCTTTAATCTATCCCAGCCTTTCAGAGTGAGGATTACACCCCGTTTGCGTCTGTTTGGTTGCTGTTTCATCAACTTTATCTCAAACCGAGTAGGTAATTATTATCGTTTTTGGGAACTTTAAGTCTTTGATTGGAAATAATCAAGAAAGTCTAGGGGGAACATCACCGTAGACATTGCTAAGTGCATTAAAAATATTACCATTTAACCGTAATTACACTTGACAATGTTGTATATTTATTTTTTTATTTAATTGTATTAAATGATTAAGTATTCAAAATCACTCTTCAGTCTTTGAGGTGTAAAATTGACATGAGTATATTTTCGATTTTTATCGATTAAATAAAAATCTTATACAGAAAAAACAAAGTTAATTAAGTATTTATCATTAAGAGTTATACCCTTTTAAATACTTAACTAATTCAGTTTTTAAAGATAAAAGTCTAGTTGCTGTATTTTAATCAGCAAATAGTTATAAAAAAAATATACCAAAAAATACTATAGCAACTCAGTAACTTTCTAGTTAAAATTTGTATCAAATAGATATGGTTGCATAGATGGGGCATCACCAAAATATAGTAACTATGTATAAAACATTCATGTAGACATGAGCAAATAATCCTGCGTAAAAGCTTGGCTTTTTGTCGCTAGACATTGCTTATTTCCAGGTTTTTAAATTACTGAATATTTAGTGTTTAGCTTCATTGCAGCTTGATTACCCTTAGTTTGTATCTTCTAAGGGGCGAGTAATAATGCACATTCACGGAAATCATACTACGAGAAAATTATGTTTATTACAACACTGCTCACTGAACCAGTTCTTTTCTTTCGCATTGTTGTCATCGTGATATTGTCTATTACTTTACATGAATTGGCTCACGGCTGGGCTGCTATGAGTCAAGGAGATAATACCCCAGAAAAAAGTGGTCATCTAACTCTTAATCCTGTAGTTCATATGGGATTAGAATCGATAGTTTTTCTTTGTCTCACAGGTATAGCTTGGGGACAAATGCCTGTTAATCCGGCTAAATTTCGTTATCCTAAACTGAGCAACATTATAGTATCTGCGGCCGGGCCACTATCCAATCTGGCTTTAGGTATTTTATTTATTATTTTACTTAAACTTTTTGCTAACCCTGATAGTTCAGGAATTCTCAGTTTTGAGTTTCTTTATTTAGCATCTCGAATTAATCTGACTTTGTTTCTCTTTAATCTGTTACCAATTCCACCCCTTGATGGCTTTCATGTTTTTAGCGAAATTTTTCCCCAATTAAAGCAACTGCAATATACACACTTTGGAGTTTTTGCCATGATGCTTTTATTTACAGTTCCTGGTTTTGGTAGAGGGTTAAGAATGGTAGCTGAATTATTTATTTCTGTGACAGTTGGAATTTAATTAGCCACGTATATAGCTATGAAGGGTGTAAGATGATATCGGCAAAAAAGAATGCCACTATAATAGTAGTTGCAATGTGCTATTTTACTCTATTTGCGGGTACAGATAAATTAGGAGCAAGTCAAGACTTAAATAGTCAATTCCAGTATAAAAATATTTTAGTAATTCATCATAATTGGAGTAGTTTAAAAATTAAAGATGAGGAGGCATTTTTTTTAATAAAAACGGTCAACCAATCAGGTTTAAAACCGGAAAGTTTGAGCTTTGTGCAACAGCGATCGCTCCTGGGCAGTGCAGTTAATTTATTAATGAGACTGCTGATTATTATTGGCTGTGGAACTTTGGGTGTGAGAGGAAATTATTCTTTGATTCAGCGTTACATTCAAATACTGAATCAGGATTTAGTATTAATTGTAGGCTGTATTGTTTTATTATTAATATTTTGGACAGTAATTGATATAATAATTTTGTTTTAAAAATATTATTTATTATTATCAAATCTTGATAGAGTGGATTAAGCTGTTGCTAACCCACTCTACACGTTAATTAATAAAGTGGAATTTTTGGATCGATACTAGTCTGCTTGGAATAATAAGCAGGTTGGGCATATATACTAATGACACTATCACCAACTACAAAGAACTGACCTGCTTTTTCATACTTAGAAAACTGTAAATCAGGATATTTTTTTGCCAGGTCTATTGCATTCATAACTGGTGTAGACATTTTTTCTGGTGGCATGCCAACAACACCAATATAAAATACCAGAGGAGAAATATTTTCTTGGAAAATTTTATCTGCATATTGTTCTAACTTAGTTTTAGCATCAGCTAAAGCTGCCACCACTGTTTCTTTGCTTAGATTATGATTAAAAAATTTATCTTGCAACAACTGAGCCAAACTGCTAGCACCAACTTTAGATAACATTGCTACTACTATTCCGTAATTTTCGATACCTAAAAAATCATCAAAAATTACTTTCATAAACTCATCGACTTTGGTGATTTTGACACGAGATGATAGTAGTTTATGTCTAAAGGCAAGATTATTATCAAAAGCCATTTTAAAATTAGGCTTAGTGAAAATTTCACCTGTATATTTGTCATAAACCCGATACATCTTATCAAGAAACTTGTTAGCTGAATAAAACTTGCTGAGATTCAAAATGTCCTTACTACCGATATCAATATGATAAATGGTTTGTAAGTCAATAGTGCCATCTGCTAACGCTGCTTGGCGACTTGTATATTCGTTAGTTGTGGGAAAATTAAGATAGACATTACTAGAAATATAGTGGTTCTTTAATTCATCTAGTTGCGGTTCTACGAATATCTCTGATTCTCCTTTAAGGTGAGCAGCAATAATACTAGAAATTACCTTAGCTTTTGCTAACTCATCGAATAAACCATCAATAGCTGGATACTGAATATCCTCTGTGACTAAAGGTATTTTATCTAGTTGCAGAGTATATTCTCGATGAAAATCAAATTCTGCTGTATCTAAAACATCTTTGAGTAATTCCAAAACTTTTTTGCTACTGATTTTAATTTTTAAGCAAGGGATATTAATCTTACCGTTGCTAACAATTGTGTAATTGTTGAATGTATGTAAATCATTAACTAGCAACCCAGCCACTTCTAAAATCGGAGTTTTATCCTCAGATTTGACTAGCTTAACCTGACGCTTAACTAGCATATTGATTGTGGCAATATGGCGATTAAATTCAAATTTATTTATGCGAATATATTCTGCGTTATCTATATACTCTGTTCGCAACCAAGGTTGTATTAGTTCTCCATTGCTATCTCTTACGCCATGAATCCGTTTGATACCTGTTCTTTGATAATTTTCTTGCAAATGTTTGATATTGATAATGATATGGTTTTTGTTGGCTGTTAAAATTTCAATAACTTTTAACAGAGAAATCTGAGCATTATTTGTCATACTGCTTCCTCTTGATTAAACACAACAAATTTTCGGCTGATAATTACTCACTCGAACTACTTAAGCCATTTACTATCAGCACTCACGGAGAATAAATTTTTGTACAAGCTTTACGCGTATAGTACAATTGTATCACAAAAATGTCAACTTACGCACTTCTAACACCATATTTTTGGGTAAACGCTACTGCATAGCAAAGACAATTCAGAAACCCCATCTCAATCAGTTGCTCAACTTTTCAGACAGTCCCGATGAAGCAAGTTTCACAGTCAAGGGGGAAAAGTGTCTTTCCCCTACACCCCTATACCCTTACACCCCTACACCCCTTTCGAGTCAGAGGTAAGCGCGGAGAATTTATGCCTTTTTAACCTGTCTCTCATCCAGGTGGCTTATTCTAGTGGAAGGTGAGGAGAAAAAATTGAAAATTCAGGAATTTCTGGCTTTTTAAGTGTTTTCCTCAAAATAGCCTTGAATTATTGGATAGAAACGGTAACATTTAGGTCATCCCATGATTCCCAAGTATCAACCGCGATTCAATGGTAAGCTCAAACTGCTGCTGTTATTTATTTCAGTAGTCTTATTAATAATTGCTGCTCAACAATTGAACTTTGCAGTTCTTTTGCAAACATTAGTCTCAAGAGTGAATAGTTGGGGGATTTGGGGTGCGATCGCCTATATAATTATTTACAACTTAGCAACTTTATTATTCATTCCCGGTTCGTTACTCACGCTGAAAGCTGGATGTTTATTCGGCGTTGTTTGGGGTTCAATTTATGTGTTAATTGCTGCGCTTGTCGGTGCAACTTTAGCTTTTTTTATTGGCAGATATTTATCACGCGATTGGGTTGCTCGCCTACTAGAAAAATATCCTAAATTTAAAGCGATTGATCAAGCTGTAGCTCAACAGGGTTGGAAAATTGTCTTATTAACGCGATTATCTCCAATTTTCCCGTTCAATTTGTTGAATTATGCCTTTGGAGTCACACAAATATCCCTAAAAGACTATCTTTTAGGTTCTTTTGGGATTTTTCCGGGAACTGTAATGTATGTTTATATCGGCTCTTTAGCTACTAATTTAGCAACGCTTGATACTACTCATCAACTAGTTACACCAGAAACTAGAATGCTACAGTTAACAATGCAAATTATCGGTTTAATTGCAACTATTGGTGTCACTATATATATAACTAAAATCGCTCAAAAAGCTCTGGCGAAAAGTGTGGTGATCGAGGTAGAGGGTAGGGAGCAGGGGGAAAGAGTTAGGAAGAAAGATTTATAGGGTAATAAATTAATGGGAAATATATTTAATTACAAGATTGTTAAATTATTTAGTTTAATATTTTTGACAGTGGCGATTTCTTTGTTGGTGAATACGGATTTTGCTGTAGCCCAAGCCACAAATGATGTTAATCTCTGGAATCCTCAAACTCTTTTACGCCATGCTTTGCAGTGGATTGATAGTTTGGGAACAGTCGGTGCGATCGCTTTTATTGCACTATATATGATTGCTACTGTTGCTTTCTTACCTGGCTCAATCCTCACCTTGGGTGCTGGTGTAGTGTTTGGCGTAGTTTGGGGCGCAATTTACGTTTTCATTGGTGCAACCTTGGGGGCAACGGCTGCTTTCTTGGTGGGACGTTATCTAGCGCGGGGTTGGGTAGCCAAGAAAATCGCTGATAACAAAAAATTTGCCGCCATTGACAGGGCTGTGGGTAGAGAGGGTTTAAAAATTGTTCTTTTAACCCGACTTTCCCCAGTATTCCCCTTTAATCTCTTAAATTACGCTTTTGGGATTACAGGGGTTGCACTTACTGACTATTTTATTGGCTCTGTGGGCATGATTCCGGGAACTATCATGTATGTTTACATTGGTTCACTTGCCGGAAACCTCGCTATGATTGGGACTGAAGGTCAACCTACCAATCCCACAGCACAATGGATAATTCGGATTGTGGGTTTTATCGCTACTGTCGCTGTTACCATCTATGTCACCCGCATTGCTCAAAAAGCTTTAGAAGAGGAAGTATTGGAAGATAGTCAATAATTCTTCCCCTGCACTCAATCCCCAGTCCCCAGTCCAATCGTATCGGAGGATATCTCATCAATGTCTAATTCTGAGTTAGAGAGAGTTATTGTTCGCCCAGTGGATGAGTATAACCAGAAATTAGTGGCTTATGTACATCCGCCTAATTGGGTGAATCCTCAACCTGCTGATTGTTATGACTTGGTGGTAATCGGTGCAGGAACTGCGGGGTTAGTGGTAGCTGCTGGTGCGGCTGGCTTGGGTTTGGGGTTGAAAGTGGCATTAATCGAAAAGCATCTCATGGGTGGAGATTGCTTGAATGTGGGTTGTGTCCCATCTAAGACGATAATTCGGTCGGCGCGAGTAGTTGGGGAAATCTGGAATGCAAAGAATTTGGGGATTAATATTCCCAAACAACAAATCGAAATTGATTTTCCCACCGTCATGCAAAGGATGCGCCGCATCAGGGCGGGAATTAGTCGTCATGACTCAGCAGAACGTTTTTCATCCTTGGGTGTGGATGTGTTCTTGGGTAGTGGTCGTTTTGCTAGCAAAGATACGGTAGAAGTCGGCGGTAAAATCCTCAAGTTTAAAAAAGCAGTCATTGCAACTGGTGCGAGGGCGGCAAAACCAGCAATTCGGGGATTAGAAGCGGCGGGTTATTTGACGAATGAAACAGTGTTTTCTCTCATCCAAAAGCCGGAACGATTAGCGGTAATTGGTGGTGGGCCTATCGGTTGCGAATTGGCACAAGCATTTCGGCGTTTAGGGTGCGAGGTGGTGCTATTCCATAACGGTTCTCATGTTCTTAATAAGGAAGATGGGGACGCGGCACAAGTTGTGCAGCAAGCGTTAATTCGAGAAGGAATTCGCTTAGTATTGAATTGCAAATTAGAAGAAGTAGTGACAGTCACGGAAGGTAAGCGACTGTATTTTTCTGTGAATGGCTATCGAGATTCGGTAACAGTGGATGAAATTCTGGTGGGTGCGGGGCGTGCGCCAAATGTGGAAGGACTGAATTTAGAAGGTGTGGGGGTAGATTACGACAAGCACCAAGGTGTGAAAGTGAATGATTATCTGCAAACCACTAACCCTAAAATCTATGCGGCTGGGGATATCTGCATGAATTGGAAATTTACCCATGCAGCAGATGCAGCCGCGAGGATTGTGATTAAGAATACCTTGTTTTCGCCCTTTGGGTTGGGAAGGTCAAGACTGAGTAGTTTGGTAATGCCGTGGGTGACATACACTGACCCAGAAATTGCTCATGTTGGGATGTCAGAACGTCAAGCCAAGGAAAAGGGAATTGATGTAGCGACAATTAAAATTCCTTTTAGTAGTGTAGACCGAGCGATCGCAGATGGGCAAGAAGAGGGATTCTTGAAAATTCACCACAAAAAAGGCTCTGATGAAATTATCGGGGCAACAATTGTTGCTAACCATGCAGGTGAGATGATTTCCGAAGTGACAACAGCAATTATTTATAAAATCGGTTTAAGCAAACTTAGCAGTGTAATTCATCCCTACCCCACCCAAGCGGAAGCAATTAAGAAAGCCGCCGACGCTTATCGGCGTACACTGCTGACACCAAAGACTAAAAAATTATTAGGATTTTTAACTAAATTTTCTTAATTAGGGGTGTAGGGGTGTAGGGGAAAAAGATTTTCGTGTTTGATTATAAACCTTCAACTAGCACAGCGATGCACTAGGAACAGATGAAAACGCCCCTTACCTGTTCACTGTCACCTGTCACCTAACTAATCCCCTTGCGGATACTCATTCCATAAAGTGGTAATATCTCGTAAACTTTGGTGATTGCCGTTCCCCAAAATTAAATGATCTAACAACGGTATACCCAATAATTGCGCCCCGGCTAACAGTTGGCGAGTTAATTCAATATCTTCTGGACTCGGTTCTACATTTCCTGAAGGGTGATTATGCGCAACTATCGCCCGTGTTGCGCCTTGACGAATCACTTCCCGAAAAATCTCACGGGGAGAGGCTAAGGTTTCGGTGGCTGTACCAATGCTAATTACTTGTGTACCTAGTAGGCGATTTTTCACATCTAATAATAAGACAGCAAACTTTTCTTGTGCTTGCCACATTAAGTCTTGACTTAAAGCCGCCGCCGCGGCCATTGGGCTATCAATCGGTGTACGGTCTAAAGGACGAGACTGAAAGGCGCGTTTACCCAACTCGATCGCAGCTAAAATAGTTGTGGCTTTAGCTGGGCCAATTCCCGGTATCTGCATTAACTCCGCAGGTGTGACTTCTCTCAACACTGCTAAAGGGTCACGTTGATGTTTGCTTAATTCTTGTAAGATATATTGCCCTAAACCTACGGCTGAAAGTTTACCAGGCCCTTGTCCTGTGCCTAAAAGAATTGCTATTAACTCAGCTGTAGCGAGAATTTTGGGGCCATAGGTCATTAATCGTTCACGAGGACGTTCATTTTCTGGTATATCAGCAATTCTCAGGCAATAGGTCATAAAACAACTAAAAAATAGCCATCGTAGATGCAACTATTTTTATTTATCCCTATTTGCGATCGCAATTACCTTATCTTGAGTAAATCTTTAAGTTTCAACATTAATACCCCCCTTCTCAGAGGACTAGAAGGGAGACAGTCCTCAGTATGGTTCACCCTGCGTGAAGCTCTCTACATATCCAGCTTATAATTATGAGTAAAAAGTTTAAATATTGTCAATTCGATGTCTGCTAAAGATATTTTTCATGATGCTGTTAGGAAAGGGCTTGAAAAAGAAGATTGGGTGATCACAGATGACCCTTTGAGGATTCGCTCAGGTAGGGTTGATATGCAAATTGATTTAGGAGCGGAAAGAATCATTGCTGCTGAGAGAGGAGAAGAAAAAATCGCAGTTGAGATTAAAAGCTTTATTAGTTCCTCAAATATTTCGGAATTTCATACAGCCTTGGGTCAATTTCTTAACTATCGTGTTGCTTTGGAAGAACAGCAACCTGACCGTGTTTTATATTTAGCAGTGCCGCAGGGAGCTTATCAAACATTTTTTAACCTGCCATTTGTGCAAACCATTACTCAGCGTTTTCAACTCAGTTTGCTCATTTATGACCCAAACAATGAGGTGATTTTAACATGGAAAAAATAGAACAATATCGTACATATATTCAACATTTATTAAGTGAATATGCCAAGGGAAGTCCATCAGACGATGAAGTGGAAACACAGCTGGTTTTCGACAGGGAACGGGATCATTATCAGGTTGTTTACACAGGTTGGAAAAATCGCCGACCGATGTATGGTTGTGTTTTACATCTCGACATTAAAAATGGCAAGATTTGGATACAGCATGATGGAACTGAGATTGGACTAGCAGATGAGTTAGTTAAATTAGGAGTGCCAAAGGAAGATATTGTTTTAGCATTTCATGAGCCTTTGGTCAGGCAATATACAGGTTTTGCCGTTAGTTAAGTTACGTCTCATACGAATTTTAGATTCAAACCTTGCTTACCCTCACACCCCTATACCCTTACACCCCTTTCAAAGAGGTAGCTCTATGTAAAAACTACTGCCTACTCCTACCGTACTCTCAGCCCACATTTTGCCGTTGTGTTGCTCTACAATAGAGCGGCAAATCGCTAGACCTAAACCAGTTCCCCCTTGCTTGCGGGAATCGGAGGCATCTACTTGATGAAAACGCTCAAAAATATCTTCTATTTTGTCAATAGGAATACCTCTACCCTGGTCTTGTACCTTAAATAAGGCAAATGCTCCTTGAGTATCTTTGGCTGGTATTTCTTCTACTGTCATCCATACAGTAGAATCTGGAGGTGAAAACTTAACAGCATTACTCAAGAGATTTGTCAGGACTTGAATGATCCGGTCTTTATCAACTAACAATTCTATTGATTGAGAAGATACTGATAAATTAATTTCAGATTTCTGGAAAATCAATTGCATCAAATCAGCTGCTTTGAATAATAACTCACTAGCATCGACTTTTTCTTTACTTAAATTAATTTTACCAGATTTTAACCTCTCTAAATCTAGAATATCATTAACTAATCTTACTAAGCGTTCGGCATTATCTGAGGCAATTTGAATAATGCGCTTACCTTTATCGGAATCAAGTTTTACTAAACCTTTCGCTAATAAGTTTAACCCCCCTTGGATTGAGGTCATAGGAGTACGGAGTTCATGGCTAACAACTGAGACAAACTCATTTTTAATTTTATCTAATGCCTGACGTTTAGTAATATCTTCACCAATACTCATAGTACCGATGATTTTTCCTTGGGAATCTTGCAGCACTGTATTATTCCAGGCAATTACTCGTTCTGCTTGTGATTTAGTCAGCAGTTGGCTTTGATGGTGGGGATGTAATTCTTGTTCTAATATTTCTACAAAAAATGTTTGTATTTGCTGTTGCTCTTCCTGTGGGATAAAATCATTTACCCAATCCTTACCTAAAATTTCCTCCTCAGTATATCCAGTCAATTCTAAAAAGAAAGGATTGGCATATTCAACTTTACCTGTATTATCAAGTCCCACAACTAACAATTGCACATTTTCTAATAAGCTACGCCAACGACGTTCGGCTTCACGCAATTGAGCTTCAATTTTGGTCTGTTGATTAATAGTTGTGGTTAAAACATTGATTAATCTATGTAGGTGTGTGTTGGCTTGTGATAATTCAGCAGTTCGTTCTGCAACTTGAATTTCGAGTTCTGCTTTGGAATTTCGTAAAATTGCTTCTGCTTGTTTGCGTTCACTGGTATCTAAACAAGTACCAAGCATTCTTACTGCTGTACCTTTGTCATCATAGATACATTTTCCTTGAGCCGCAATCCAGTGAACGCTACCATCAGGCCAAATAACTCTATATTCCACGTAATATTCAGTTTTATGGTCTTTGGCATCCATCACTTTTTGGTCAACTAATGCTCTGTCTTCTGGGTGAATACAGGCGAGAAAAGCTTCGTAGCTACCTCCAAAAGTACCCGCAGTTAAACCAAATAATTGCTCTTGACGACTTGACCATTTGAGTTCATTAGTTGGAATATTCCAATCCCAAGTTCCCATCTGAGCAGCTTCTAAAGCTAGCCTTAAATTCTCTTCACTTTCTTTTAAAGCAATTTCAGTCTGTTTTTGTTGAGTGATTTCTTTTAAAAAAATCGATACACCATCTCCATAAGGATAAATGCGATTTTCAAACCAACGCTGAATTGATGGATAATATACTTCCAATTGGATAAAACTTTGCTCGGTGAAAGCTTGAGCATAAGCATCATAAGAACGCAGCCTAAATTCTTCGCTAACTTCTTGCCAAATATTTTTACCAATTAAATCTTCTGGTTTTTTACCAAAAATTTCTGCTGCTTGTTGGTTAATGTAGGTGTAACACCAATGAGAATCTAAAGTGATAAAAGCATCACTAATACTCTCTAAAATATTAGATAAGCGTTTTTTAGTTGTTTCCGCTTCTGCACAAGCAGCTTGCTCACGTATTACAAGCTGTGTCATTTTTTCTTCTATTTGCTTGCGGTCTGTGATATTTGTTAGTGTGATCACACTACCAATGATTTGGTTTTCTGAGTTGAATAATGGAGCAGCACCCAATAGTAAATTGAATTCGCTACCATCTTCCCGATTTAATGATACTTCTATGCCTTGATAAAATTGACCTTCCAGCAAACTAGATAATAAAAACTTTTGCTGACTTTCTGGTTGAGATGCTGCTGCCTCATGAGTAAATAAACATGATTTTATCCTTTGGAAACAGTCACAATAATTACATTGCAGAGGAAACGCTATATCAAATTGTTGAAATAATGGATTATTGACGCAAAGTTGCTGTGCTGCTTGATTGGCGCGAATAATTTGTCCATTTCCGTCACATACAATGATGGCTTCCGCAGCTTGTTCCAGAATTGAAGTTGCTAGTCTTTCGGAAGCAACAATTTCTGCGTTAAGTTTTTGTTCTGTTAAGTCTGTTACTACTAAGCAAGTCACTAATACATTGTCTATTTGCAGTCGTTTAAAAGACAAATACACAGGTAATTGAGTTTCATCATCAGCAATTAAGTTTAACTCGCCGCGATTAACTACTTGTCTTGCTTGTTGAAATAATCCTCTAAATACCTGTTTTTCTAGCGGTGCTATGTATTCTTCAAAGTTAGAACCAATAATTTTCTGTAGCGGCTTTTTGAGCATGGTTGCTAAATGGTGATTACAGTAAAGAATTGTTCCATACTCATCAAGAGTTATAGCTCCTTCGTGCATTTCTTGGACAAAAACACGGTAGGGATAATCAGCGTCTTGCAAGGTAAAAACTCGTTCACCTTGAGAGCTAGATATAACTAAAGCATCTACCTCACCCATCTTGATAGCTCTAAAAGTCTCTTCTAGAGTTTGTATTTGTTGACGTAGAGCTATATTTTCATTCTCAAGTTCTTGAAGTGTTTTCACTGCATCAACCTATGAATCTAAAGTCGGACATCAGAATTTTTTAAGCAATGTCTAAAGCAATAATTACTTTATCAACATTTGTCAGATCGCCAATTAACTTCTGTAAAGGTGGTGGCAGTTCTTTAATGAGAGTAGGGACAGCAAATACGTGGTCTTTTTCTAAAATTTCAGGCTGTTGGTATATGTCAATAATTTCCAGTTCATAGTGTCCTGGTAAGTATTTTTCACAAATATTTTTCAGCATTGAAATAGCACGCATGGAACGGAGACTATTACCAGCAACATACAGGCGAAAAACATATTGTTGTAAATCTGTTTTTGCTAGGAGTTTTTCAAAATCTTCTGTAGATTCTATAATCGTATCATCCGAATGATCATGAGTTTGATTGGACGTATTCATGGTTATCCTCGGCTTGCAGTTAAATAATATGACGTAAATCTAGCCCTACTAAAACCTTTTCAGTATTGGATAAATCTCCAATAATTTGCTTTACAGGTTCGGGGAGTTTTCGCACTAAAGTGGGGATGGCTAAAATTTGGTCTCCTTTCGCTAATTGGGGATTTTCTAGAAGATCAATTACTTCAATGCGATACTTGCCTTCAAGATGTTCTTCGCAAATTTTCTTGAGATTGGCAAATGCCTTTAAAGATTTAGGCGTTTGTCCAGCTACATACAATCGTAACTCCCAAAAGTCTATTTCTGTGTCGCTCAATTTATCTTGGTAATCTATGAATTCCATAATTAAATATAACCTTAATAATTAGGATTCAGCTTGACGTAATTTTGCTCTTTTTTGTTCTTCCATCAATAAAAAACTTTCTTGATTTTCTTCGATAGTAATTATTCTTTCAATTTCTTGCTTTTCTATTTCAAATTGGGATTCTATGGCTTTAATTTGTGCCTCCATTAGTAAACGTTTTCGTTCAATATCACGCTGTTTTTGCTCAATTTTTTGCTGACGAGCTAAGGTAGCAGCTTTGTCTTTAGCTTCTTGGATAATTCTAGCTGTACCCGTAAGTACCCCTTCTGCTCCTAAATAAACATCTAATAACTGCACTCCTTGATTGGTTAAAAGAAATTCCCGGACTTGATTAGAATGGGATGTACCGCGAGATTTCAGCACATGAATTAAACGGTTACGTTCGCCGTTAGTCTCTGTTGTTCGCAGTAGTATCCAAGTATCTGCTAATGAAGAAATACCTATTTCTGTATATTCTAAAAAAGCACTATTCCCTTCGTTTAAATTTGTAATAATTGTGGTAATGTTTTTGGTTTTTAGATAATCAATCAGGCGCATCATAAATGATTTAACCTGAATATCATTACTGCCATAGGTGAGATTAGATATGGGGTCGAGAATGACTGCATCAGGTTGAAATTCATTAACTGTACTGAGAATATTCACTAGGTGCATTTCTAAGCCGTAAAAAGTCGGGCGTAAAGCTTGAAATTTGAGTAAACCTTTGTTGACCGCCGTCTCTAAATCAATACCGATGGAACGCATATTGCGAATGATTTGATGCGGAGACTCTTCAAAGGCGAAATAGAGGCATTTTTCCCCCCTTTGACAAGTCGCATCAGCAAAATGAGCGCACAATGAACTTTTACCTGTTCCAGCCGTACCAGAAACTAAGATGCTACTACCGCGAAAGAAACCTTTTCCTCCCAACATTGTATCTAGGCGTTTGATCCCACTAGAGATCCATTCGGTTGTGACTGGATAATCTAAGCCGACTGAGGTAATAGGCAGAACGGAAATTCCATTTTCTTTAATTAAAAATGGATACTCGTTTGAGCCGTGCTTAGAGCCACGATATTTAATAATTTGTAACCGCCGAGTTGAGAGTTCATTAACGACGCGCTGATCAAGTCGGATCACACAATCGGAAACATATTCTTCTAAACCGTGGCGTGTGAGGCTATTTTCGCCACTTTCGCTGGTAATAATGGCGGTGACACCTTTAGATTTCAGCCAGAGAAATAGCCGCCGCAATTCCGATCGCACGATCGCTGCATTATCCAACCCGCCAAACAACACTTCTAGCGTATCGATGACTACTCTTTTGGCGGCGATCGCATCAATTTCAAACCCTAATCTAATAAATAGTGCTTCTAAATCATATTCCCCGGTTTCTTCAATCTCACTACGCTCGACACGAACATGATCAATGGCGAGTTTCTTTTCTTTAACTAGTTCTGCTATATCCCATCCTAAAGAAGCAACATTTTGTTTCAATTCTTCAGCCGTTTCTTCAAACGCCATAAATACGCCTGGTTCGTTAAATTCAGTCGCCCCCCGGACTAAAAATTCCATTGCCATCAGCGTTTTACCACACCCCGCTTTCCCACACAGTAATACTGGTCTTCCTTGTGGTAATCCTCCAAAAGTAATTTCATCTAACCCTTGAATTCCTGTTGGGCATTTGGGTAGCATGGTTGTTTTTGTTTGTGTATCATTTTTAACTTTATTCATGTTTCACCTAAATACTTATTGGTGAGAAATAACAATAAATAATCAGGACTACCTCCACTAAATAACGCTGCTCGCTCAGTGTTGTCCTCAGTAATTCAATAATATCTGTATCGTATTTTGCTAAGAGAATTTTCAAAATCAATCAAGTTGATAGTTACAGTTTTTATTACTATTTTGCCACTAATTATCAAGTTTAAAAGAATTTTGATCTGTTACGCTTTTAAATTACACAGCTACTCATGAGGTTCGTTGACAATCAACAGTCAAAACTAAAAAGATGTGCAAATTAGATGGCGACAGTTGATTATATTTCCTACTTTTGGCTAACTCACAAGTTATTCACAACTATTAGTTAACCTTATGTTGGGTAGTACGAAGGGAGACATTGCACCTCATATTAAATGAAACAAACATATCAAGAACAATTTAGCTAGATAGCGTTTAATCTAAGATTTTTTGCCTGAAAAATTACTTTCAATTAAGAAGAACGATGACAAAAAGAATTTTGGTAATTGATGACGAAGATGACGTGCGGGAGATTATTCAACTCTCCTTAGAATCAACAACAAGCTGGGATGTATTAACAGCATCTTCAGGTAGAGAAGGCATAGAAATTGCTCAATCTGAGCATCCTGACGCTATTTTGTTAGATGTGATGATGCCTTTTATGGATGGCCCAACAACTTTTAAGCGGCTACAGACAGTTGATACAACTAGTGATATTCCTACTATTTTGTTGACAGCTAAAGCTCAAAGTCGCGAACAACAGGAGTTTATGGATTTAGGAGTAGCTGGGGTAATTACTAAGCCTTTTCTGCCTGAAGATTTGGTGGTTAATATCTGCAAAATTCTGCACTGGGACTATATGGTCTACGCGAACCAAGCTCAAGACTCTGAAGGGGTGACAGAGAGGCGGAAGCGAAGGAAATAGGATAGTGCGACCGTTTTGAGGTAAAAAAAGATAGGTCAGGTATTCTCAACAAGACCTATCAAATGATAATACTACCTAAATTCTACCAA
>Ga0209172_10000964_pt1 | contig 69714 bp, 65 predicted proteins | sample LarsenN4metaG_FD_184113 | JGI IMG/M metagenome (GOLD analysis project Ga0209172, IMG submission 184113) | Hot spring sediment bacterial and archeal communities from British Columbia, Canada, to study Microbial Dark Matter (Phase II) - Larsen... ...
CTATCGAATATGCTGACCAGGGCTTTCCGATGTACCGCTACATGAGCCTGCTGCTCCAGTCGCCCGAGATCACCCGACAGTTTGAATATTTTCCCCACGGCGCCACCTACTTCCGACCGAACGGGCGAGCGCCCCAGCCGGGTGAACGTTTCGTCCAGAGAGATTTGGCCCAGGTGCTCAAGACCATGGTCCGGGCCGAGGAGCAGGCGCGGAGCGGCGGTCGTGCCTTCGGCTTGCAAGCGGCACGCAACGCCTTTTACACCGGTGAAATCGCCCATGGCATCGTGAAATTCTCCGACCAGGTAGGCGGCTTGCTCACCTTGGACGATTTCGCCAGCTACCATTCCAAGCTGGAAACGCCGGTGAAGACCGTGTATCGCGGCATCGAGGTCTACGGCCACCAGACGTGGTCGCAGAGCGCTGCCATGTTCCAGGCCCTCAACATCCTGGAAGGTTATGACCTACGCAGCTTGGGCCATAACAGCCCGACTTATATTCACGTTGTGACGGAGGCTCTGAAACTGGCCATGGCCGACCGCGAGCGCTACTATGGCGATCCCGATTTCGTCCAGGTGCCGCTCGAAGCCTTGCTGTCCAAAGAGTATGCAGCAGAGCGACGCAAATTGATCGATCTGCAAAAGGCTGCGCCCGAGCTGCCGCCCTACGGCGATCCGGTGGCGGGAAGGGCCGTCGGCGGCACGATGGATATCAATGGTCTGCGGGGGGCTGCCGGTAGCAATGCCGGCGGCACCACCCATCTGTCGGTGGTGGATGATGAGGGCAACATCTTCCTCGCCACGCCCAGTGGCGGGCGCCTGAACAGCGGCGTGGTCGTTCCCGGCATGGGCTTTACCCTGAGCCATCGCTCAGAGATCTTTTACCTCGAGCCGACGCACGCCAACGCCTTACAGCCGGGCAAGCGGCCGCGCACGACGCTGGTCTGCTACATCGCCTGCAAGGATGGCAGTCCCTGGCTGACCATCGGTTGCCCCGGCGGCGATAATCAGGCACAGGCCGACCTACAGCTATTCCTCAACGTCGTCGAGTTCGACATGGACCCGCAGGCGGCCGTCGAGGCAGCGCGCTTCAGCTCCAGCAGCTTCCCGGGTTCGTTCTATCCGCATGCCTACGCCCCAGGTCAGCTCAATGTCGAACCCGGCATCGGCGCTCAGACGCGTGAGGCGCTGGCCCTCAAAGGGCACCGCATCAATCCAGTGCCCAATGCCGGCCTGGGGGCGATCGTCACCGTGCTCGACGCCGCAACCGGCACACGCTCCGCCGGGGCTGACCCACGACGACCGACATATGCCTTTGGGTGGTAGCTTCGAAGGGAACAGGGAGGAGCCAACGCTCTTCGGCATTCGATTTGCGAGCGGAGCATTTGGCGCCTGCCCCACTGGCGGGGGAAGGAGGGATGGAGGGAGGAGGAGAGGGCCAGGGTGAGGGCCGAAGAGGTGAGAGGTAGGGGGCGCTGCCCAGGCCATCTCTCCCCTGCATCTGACGCCAATGCCCACAGGGAAATGGATGCAGGCGGGGTCCTGTTCTATCACCGAGCATAGGGAGTACATGGTGAGCGAGACCGGATGTGTGTTCTGCACCGTGGTCACAGCCTTGCAACGCGCCGACAGTTATCGCTTTCCCGACTCCGGAGACACCTTTCGGAAAATCCAGGAGCTACCTGCTTCGATCGTCGTCCTGATGCCCGATCAATACTATACCGGCTATACCCTGGTCATCTCGAAAACCCATGCCACCGAGCTGTTTCACCTCTCCGAGTCCGAGAGCACGCAATACCTCAACGACATGCTACAGGTCGCCAATGCCCTCGACGCCGTCTTTCACCCGCGCAAACTGAATTACCAGTTACTGGGGAACACCGTCGCCCACCTGCATTGGCATCTTGTGCCGCGTTATGACTGTGATCCTCATCCCAAACGCCCCATTTGGGAGCACAGCCATACGCCGAACCTCCTCAGCCCAGAGGCATATGACGCCAGGATTGTGGCGATACGGCAGCACTTGTCTTAAAGACGTGACTCCTCGTGATCGTGCCTAGCGTGTCGTGCCAGCCTTGGGTTCATTGGAGTCCGGCGGCAGGCGAAGATCGACGCAGCCGCCCCACATGCCACGCCGTGCCTCGATGGCGATTTTCTGCAGACGCATGAATTCCTCATGGTAGCGTTGGTTCTCTTTGTAGGTCGAAACCTGGGCATAGCCCTGGCGGATGAGTTCGGCATTGACGAAGACGTTGCCTACATAGACATAGGCCAAGAGGCGTCCGTATTTATCTCGGCGGTGTTCGTCAAACTCGAGGCGAACCGTCTTGCCGGCCACCAGGCGTCGGTTCGCTTCGAAGGCCTCGCGGCCGCAATATTCGGGGAGCTTGTCGGGATGGTTAGTTTCCGGCGTGTTGAGCCCGGTATAGCGGACTTTTTCCCCGCCGCTGATGACGATGGTGTCGCCGTCGAGTACCGCCACGACCTTGGACATCCCACCGGACGCGGGGAGACGGCGCGGCGCCTGTTTCAGGCGCGGGCGCCTCTTGTCGGCTGGCGGAACTGATGAAGGACTCAAAGCCTCGGAGGGGGGTGTGCTGGGGCGTACCTGTACCTGATCACGGTACTCTGGGGGCACCTGATGATAATCATCGGTGAAGTGTACCTGCCCGGTCCGATCGAACCAGCGATAGATTTCCGCCGCGCCCCGTTCCACCCAAACGCCTATCGGCAGCAATAAAGCAAGCGCAGCAAAAGGTGCGAGTCTCCGGATCATTCCATAAGACGTCCCAAGACGAGCGTGGTTGACTCAGCCCTGACGTCGTTGCCCAAAACGTTCCCAGTGGAACACCTCGTCGGGGCGTTTCTTCGTGCGGCGCCGCGGCGCATTAGGCTCAGTGGGGTAGCCAAACGGCAGGATGGTCAACACGTGCAGATGGGGTGGAATGCCCAACAGCTCCTTAATCTTGTCACGCTCCAAGCTGCCGATCCAACAAGTGCCCACCCCTTCATTCCAGCCCGCCAACTCCATATTTTGGACAGCCCGTGCACCGTCGATCTCATGCCAACGGTTCGTCGGGTCCGTGACCACGACCACGGCAAAACCGGCCTGATCGATAAAGCGACCCGTGGTGCACAGGGGCGCTAAGCGCTTCAGCATAGCCTTATCGCGAATGGCGATAAAATGCCAGGGTTGGAGGTTGCGAGCACTCGGAGTCAATCGCCCCGCCTCCAGAATCCTCTGGATGGTTTTCTCAGGGAGATCCGTCGGCAGGAAGGTGCGCGTCGTGCGGCGCGTCCGAATACACTCGAATGTGTCCATAGCTTTCTCCCGGCGCAATGTTCATGCCTCAAGCTGTATACCGAGGGTTTGCGCCAACGTGTGTAAGGTCGCTAAGGCCTCCTCAGTAATGGGGATACCCTGCTGGAGCCGAACCTCTCGACGCGCTGACTCGAGCTCGCCTGGCAGGGCGATGCGTTCGACGCCCGGCGCCCGTTCCGAGGCGTAAATCTGCTCGATGAGCGTCGCGAGGCGGTCCTGAAACAACGGGAGCGGCATCAGTTTTTGGATATCCAGCGCCATGAACACGTGGCCGAGGTTTGGCGGCGTCGCCGAGGCGCTGATGCGTTCATGGGCATGGTCCAACCCAAACCCCGCACCGGTCAAGACCCCACAGAGAATCTCCAACACCACCGCTAGCGCGTAGCCCTTATGCCCACCCATCGCTGGGCGCGGGGCATTTCCGCCCGCCAGCAGGACCTGGCGGTGCGTCATGTCTCCGGGCCGGTCGGTTTGGGGCTCCGTGGCCGTCAGCGACATATCGAGCACGATTGGTCGGCCTTGCGCCGTCGGCACCGCCACGGCGAAAGGGTTATTCCCCAGCGTCGGCGTCAGACCACCCCAGGGCGCCATACCGATGCGCAACTCCGTATTGGTAGCCGCAAAGCCAATGAAGTGATACGGCAGTGCCATCATGGCATAATATGCCATGGCGCCAAGAGAGGATGATCGGCGCACGCCGACCAGGGCGATACCATGCTGACGCGCCAGGCGTAGGGATTGGTCCATGGCCCGAACTCCGACTAGTTGCCCGATACCGCCATCGCCGTCAAGGACGGCTAAGGCTCCCTCGGCATGGACGGTGCGAATGACGGGGTGGGGATTGAGTCCCCCACCCTGCAGACGCTCTATCACATGGGTGAGACTGCGTGCGGCGAACAGATCGAACCCTAACGGATCGCGCAGCGCCGCTTCCACGCGGACGGCAGCGATCAGGCGCGCGTCATCCTCGGGCACGCCGACACGTGAGAAAAAGGCGGTTAACCAGTGGTCCAATTGCTGCGCCGTGGTCCGTGGCATGGTCAAATGTTATGCTGGGGATCGCGTGGAGAAGATCAGGCAACCTGATCATCCCCGCCTACAGGACGGTCATGCGGACAGCTGTTTCGTAGTCTACCGGGTTCACGAAGAATTGCAACTCCAAGGGGCGGGGACTATCCCGGATCATGGCCTTATGGTGCGGGAAGAATCCGCTTTGCAACGCTAGAGGGGTGTGCTATAAGCAGAGCGCGAAACAGATGTCCCCCAATACACAGCTATCACTCTGAGTCAGCGTGAGGCATTGGCTACATGCGAGCCGTGGTCCAACGAGTGTCCCAAGCATCGGTTTCCGTCAACGGCGATCCGATCGCGGCTATCGATCGGGGTCTCCTCGTGCTTCTGGGCGTCTGGCAGATGGATACCCCGGAAGATGCAGTGCAGCTCGCGAGAAAGATCGTGCATTTGCGGATTTTCGACGATGACGAGGGCAAGCTGAACCGTTCGTTGCTGGAGACGCGCGGCCACATGCTCGTGGTGTCGCAATTCACGCTGTACGCCGATTGCCGCAAGGGGCGACGCCCCTCGTTCATTGAGGCGGCACGGCCCGAAGTCGCCAAGACGCTGTATGAGGTGTTCGTGGCCGAAGTGCGTCATCAAGGGGTAGCCGTGCAGACGGGCGCATTTCAAACCTTGATGGATGTGGCCCTCGTCAATCAAGGCCCCGTGACCATCATCATGGACTCCCAGCAATTGTTCTAGCGTCGGGTGGTTGCGTGAATTTTGCAGAATATTGCTCGCGATTGACACGCAAGAGCCGGTCGAACTTCTATTATTCCTTTCTCTTCTTGGCCAAGGAAAAGCGTCAGGCGATGTACGCCGTCTATGCCTTCTGTCGCTCGGTCGATGACGTCGCCGATGGCACCGCGCCGGTCGCGGAAAAGCAGGCTAGCCTCGATGAGTGGCGACGGGAACTGGAGCGTTGTTATGAGGGCAAGCCGGTCCATCCGATCACCATACAACTCGCGCAGACCATCCAGCGCTTTCCCATCCCGAAAGGGTATTTCGAAGAGTTGATCGCTGGCGTCGAGATGGATCTCAACTACAGCCGTTATCCGAGCTTCCAGGAGTTGTATGAGTATTGTTATCGGGTCGCGGGAGTGGTTGGCCTGATGTGTATCGAGATTTTCGGCTATCGCAACCCCAAGGCCAAAGATTATGCCGTCAATCTGGGCGTGGCGTTGCAGCTGACCAACATCATGCGCGACCTGCGGGTGGATGGCGAACGAGGCCGCATCTACCTGCCCCAGGAGGAGTTGGTTCGCTTTGGGTATAGCGAAGCCGAGCTCCTCCAAGGCATTTATAATTCGGCATTCGTTGAACTCATGCGCTTTTTCGGCAGCCGGGCCAGACAGTATTTCCAGAACGCTAGCCAATTGTTGGCGGCTGAGGATCGACGCTCCCTGTTCGCGGCCGAGATCATGGGGACGATCTATTATCACCTCCTCGAAGCTATCGAAGCCTCGGGCTATCGAGTCTTCGATCACACTATTACCCTTCCCACCCACCGGAAGCTGTGGATCGCTGTATCGACCTGGGTCCGCAGCACTGGAGGATTTCAGAGACGGTAACCAGTGTGCCGGCACGATCTACCAGCCCACCGGGCTCGTCCCCGGATTTCATCCCAGGGCAGGGTTTTTCCACTTGCGTTCAATCCCGCTATGAGTACAATACAACCGGCCGCAGGCGGACCAGACGGACACGGAGCCTGTATCTCAACCTGCAACGGCGCTGACACGATCGAGCCAACCCGGCATAAGCCGCGCAAAAGGAGCCCTCGTTGAAGGCGGCAGTGGCGTACGATGGAGAAACGATCCGCATCGAAGAGTTGCCGCTCCCCTCCCCAGGGGTGGGTGAACTGGTGGTGCGGGTTCGCGCCTGTGGACTATGCGGTTCGGATCTCGCTAAAATGTTCCACAACAAGCTCCTGGCCCCGACGGTGTTGGGACATGAGATCGCTGGTGAGGTGACGCAAGTCGGCGTGGGCGTGACGCGCTTCAAGGAGGGCGACCGGGTCGTCGTCGCCCATCATGTGCCGTGTTTCGGCTGCCATTACTGCCGTCACGGCAATTTTTCGATGTGCCGCAGTTTCAAGCAATCGAATCTGCTTCCCGGTGGTTTCGCCGAAGCAGTGCTGGTGCCGGCACCTCATGTGAACTTCACCACCTTGCCATTACCCGATCACGTGTCTTTTGAACAGGCGAGCTTCACGGAACCGCTGGCTTGCTGCCTGCGCAGTCTGCGACGATGGAATTTGCAGCCGGCCGATGTGGTGCTCGTGGTGGGATTGGGCGCCATGGGCCTGTTGATGGCACAACTGGTTCAGGCGCATCACGGCGTCACGTTGGGCATAGATCTAGACGAGCGCCGACTCGACTTTGCCCGAAGGCTTGGGGTACGAGCGGTGTGCTGCGCCAGCGATGGGGCGCAATTGATGACACTCATCCAAACCCTCACCGATGGACGAGGGTGCGACGTGGTGGTCCTCACTGCTGGCCACGGCGGCACCCTCCAGGAAGCCCTAGGCTGGGTGCGCGATGGCGGGACGATTACCCTGTTTGGCAATCTTTCCCCCCAGCCACCGGTCCAGTTCGATCCCAACCTGTTGTATTACCGCGAGATCGCGCTGCAGGGCAGCTATTCCCCGTCGCCGCTCGAATTGGTCCACGCCTTGCGTCTCATCGAAGGGGGCGGCGTCGCTGTAGAGCCCCTCATCACGCACCGGTTGCCATTGGAGGGTCTGCCACAGGCGGTGGAACTGGCGCGGACACGACGTGCCGTGAAAGCGATCATCAACCCACAGAGTTCTTTATCTCCATTATAGGACGTCAATCATGAAGATGAGGGCGGCGCTGTTTTATGGTCCGAGGGATGTGCGCCTGGAATACGTCGAGATCCCGCGGGCCGGAAAAGGCGAGGTCGTCGTAAAAGTGGAAGTAGCCTTGACCTGTGGAACCGATTTGAAAACGTTCCAGCGCGGACATCCGGTCCTCCTTAAACGCTTCCCTTCACCCTTTGGGCATGAATTTGCCGGTGTGATCACCGAGGTGGGAGAGGGGGTGGAAGGCTTTCGACCCGGCATGCGCGTGGTGGCGGCCAATTCGGCCCCGTGCAATGATTGTTTCTTCTGCCAGGTCGGGGAGACCAATCTGTGCGAAAACCTGGACCTCCTGAACGGCGCATACGCGGAACAGATCAAAATCCCCGCCCCCATCGTGCGACAAAACCTCTGGGAGGTTCCCGCCCACCTGAGTTTCAAAGCGGCGGCGTTCTGTGAGCCGCTGGCCTGCGTCCTCCACGGCCTGGACAGCGTCCAGATCAAGCCAGGCGACCATGTGGCCATCATCGGCGCCGGTTCCATCGGCCTATTGCTGGTGCAGGTGTGTAAACGGGCTGGCGCACACGTCATCCTGACGAGCCGCAATGCCCAGAAGCTGGCGTTAGCCAAAAGCCTCGGCGCCGACGCCGTTGTCGAGCTCGATACCGTCCGTTTTGGAAACGACATCATCCGCCAAATGACCACCCACGGGCATGGGGTTGAGGTGGCGATCGAGGCCGTCGGGCGCCCCGAGCTGTGGGAATTGGCTGTAACCCTGATTCGCAAGGGCGGCACGGCGATCCTCTTCGGCGGCTGCGAGCCTGGCACGTCAATTCGCATAGAAACCAAGGCGCTACACTATGGCGAACGCAAACTGGTCGGCGTCTTTCATCATACCCCGCATGCGATTCGTCGGGCGCTGGAGATGATCGCCTCACGACAGTTGCAGCTCGACCCTCTGATCACCGAAGAGCTGCCGCTCTCTCACCTCGGCCTCGCCTTCCGCAAAATGGAATCCAATGGGGTGTTGAAGATGGCGATTTATCCTTGACAGCTGTTGCGGCCGCAAGAACACGATGCTGAGTGATACGGGCTGATGGCTGAGTCAAGCGCGGTGCCTGCGCCACCCTCAGTCCTCCTGCCTTGATCCTTTCGTACTCCGTGCCCCAATACCTTTTCTTAAGGAGACCTTTGCATGGATAAAGCACGCCGGTTGCGTGAATCGTTGCGTCGTTCAGGGGCGGTTGTGGCAGTCGGCGCCCATGATGCCCTGAGCGCCCGACTGATCGAACGGGCCGGGTTCGATGCCGTCTGGGCGAGCGGTTTTGCCATCTCGGCCGCTCAATTCGCGCTGCCGGATGCTAACATCCTGACCATGACGGAAAGCTTGGAAACCACTCGCCATATCGTTCGAGCCACCAACCTGCCGGTGATCGCCGATTGCGATAACGGCTATGGCAATGCCATCAATGTGATGCGGACGGTCAGCGAGTACGAGGCCGCCGGCGTGGCGGCGATCTCGATCGAAGACAACATCTTTCCGAAGCGCTGCAGCTTCTACTCCGGCGTGCAGCGTGAACTGGTCTCGGTCGACGAGCACTGTGGCAAGATTCGGGCGGCGAAGCAGGCGCAGCGCTCGCCCGATTTCATGGTCATCGCCCGCACCGAGGCGCTCATTGCCGGGTGGGGCATGGAGGAGGCTCTGCAGCGAGCTGCGGCGTATGCCCAGGCCGGAGCCGATGCCATCTTGATCCACTCAAAGGCGCCGACGGCGGCGGAAGTCATGGAGTTCGCCCACCGCTGGGCGCGAAACACACCCCTCGTCGTCGTACCGACCACCTATGCCTCGACCCCGTTGCGGGACATGGAGGCGGCGGGCTTCAAAATCGTCATCTTCGCTAATCACCCCGTGCGGGCCGCCATCACGGCAATGAAAGAAACCCTTGCCCTGCTGCGCCGCGATGGCGTCGCCAGCCATCTCGATCCGTACATCGCGACGCTGGAAGAAGTGTACGATCTGGTGGGCGTATCGGACATGAAAACGGCGGAGCGGGACTTCTTACCGGTAGGGGCGGAAGAGGTGCGCGCGATCATCCTGGCCGCCGGCTTCGAGCCGGGTTTGCTGCCCCTGATCGAAGATCGGCCCAAGGCGCTGCTGGATATCAAGGGCAAGAGCATCCTCGAGCGCCAGATCGAGGTGCTCAACGCCTGCAACATCAAGGATATCGTCGTAGTCCGCGGCTATCAGAAAGACAAATTCACCCTGCCGAATCTGCGCTACTACGATAATGACTACTACGAGAAAAGCTTCGATTTAGCCTCATTGTTTTGCGCTGAGAGCGAATTGCGGGGACGGTGTATCGTCCTCTACGGCGATATCCTGTTCGATCGTAGCATCCTAGAAAGGCTGCTGCAGAGCGATCAGGACATCTCCTTGGTCATCGATCGCGCCTGGTACGATCAGCCCCACCACGGCAGAGTGCTCGAGGCTGCCCCGAGGCCCGATCTCGTGGTGCTCAGCGACCCACCCGCACAAGGCTATCGTTTTCTCCCCAGCACGGCTGACACCACGGTGGCAAAAATTGGCCAGCAGCTGGCGGCAGCGGAGGCCCATGGTGAGTTCATCGGCATGGCGATGTTCTCCCCCACCGGCACTGACCTCCTGCGGCAGGCCTATCAGCGGGTCGTGAGCGGTGACCGCGGTGGGCCGTTCCATGAGGCACCCACGCTAGAGCAGGCATCGCTCACCGACATGCTTCAGGAACTCATCGACCATGGGCAAGCGATCTACGCCGTCAACATCTACAAGGGCTGGATGGAAGTCGACACGTTCGAAGATTACCAACGCGCTTGGGCGTATATCAAATAACGAGTGCTGAGTGCTGAGAGGAAAGAGCTTCCCAGCATGTTGCAACAGCAATTTGATGTAAGTAATCGCTCAGCACTCAGGACTCAGCACTCAGGACTTCTCTTATGCGGACTGCGCATGAATTCTGGGAGATTCTCAAACGGCAACAGATGACGTTCTTCTCCGGCGTGCCCTGTTCGCTTCTGGAAAGCATCATCAATGTCGCCCTGGCTGACCCTCACCTCACGTATATCCCAGCCGTTCGTGAAGACGTAGCGCTGGGCATCGCCAGCGCGGCGCATCTCGTTGGACGGCGCGGCGGGATCTTATTGCAGAACTCGGGACTCGGCAACGTGGTGAATCCGTTGACGTCATTCAACCTGATCTACCGCATTCCGGTGTTGATGGTGGTGAGCTGGCGGGGCTACGAGGGCAAAGATGCTCCCGAGCATCTTATCATGGGCGAAAAAACACCACACCTCCTGCGCACCTTGGACATTCCCTACACGATCCTCGAGGCAGCGGCGTTAGAGGACCAGTTAGCATGGGCGATCGCCACCATGGAGCAGAAACAGACCCCGGTGGCGGTGATTGTGCGGAAGGCGATCATCGCATGACACGCTATGAGGCTCTTCACAGCATTCTTCGGCGGCTCCCTGAGCGCGACCTGGCGTTATTTACCACCGGTATGATCTCGCGCGAGGCCTTTGACATTCGCGATCGCCCCGAAAATTTCTACATGATCGGCTCGATGGGGCTGTTGACCAGCCTGGGACTTGGCCTGGCATTACAGGCGCCGACGCGTACCGTCTGGGTCATCGAGGGGGATGGCAGCGCCTTGATGAGCTTAGGGACAGTGCCTCTGATCGCTGCCTACCGGCCAGCCAACCTGATCCATGTGGTGCTCGATAATGAGGCCTATGAATCGACCGGCGGCCAACCGACAATCAGCGGGACAGTCGATCTGGCGGCGCTGGCCCAGGCGGCAGGCTACACGCTCGTTCGGCGCGTGAACGACGAACGAGATCTCGATGCCGCCTTGGATGAGGCGCTAGCGCGGCGGGCGCTCATGTTTCTCCTGGCGAAAGTCAGCGGACGCGCCGACGACGGGCTGGGCCGGGTGTCCCTCACCCCTGAGGCCCTCACAGAGCGATTCTCGCAGGCGCTCAGGCAAGCTGCGAGTGCCAACCATAATGCCGCAGCAGAACCAGTAAGCCCATGCTGATCCACATGAGCTCACGCATGCGACGCACCAGGGAGAACGTCAATCCCAAGCTGGGCGGAAACCCAAACAGGGCGATGAGGAGCATGTTTCCCCCATCTTGCACGCCCAAACTGCCGGGGATGAAGAAGGCCACCCCCTTGGCTACGCTGGCCAAGGCCTCGATAGCTAGCGCTTCGCTGAGCCGGATAGGTAGATCAACCGCATAAAACAGCGCTAAAACCTCCAGGCTTCCTATGACCCATCCCAACAAATGCGACAGCAGCGATAAGGCGAGATAGCGCGGATGCCGTCGATAAAACTGCACGATCGTCTCGTCGAGGTGACGGAGGTGATCGCGCCAGCGCTCCATGACCGAGGGGGTCAGGTTCCAGCCATCCAGCAGACGGTAGATCTGGGTGAACAAGCCCCTCTGTAAGCCACGAATCAAGCCTCCCAGCACGGCGCCTGCGGCCAGCACCACCACCACGAGGGTCCACAAGATATCCGGGCGGGTGACGAGGTGGGACATCGCCAAAATCCCGCCCAATACCACAAAGGCAAACTGGGCTAGGCTCATGAGGAGCTTCGCCATGATCGCCGCCGCCATGCCCTCCACCATAGGGATGTTGAAGCGCGTCAGTAGGTGGGCTTTCACTGGCTCGCCACCAAGGTAGGCGAAAGGGGTCAGATTGTTGATCGACTCCCCCGCCATGCGGGTGACAAAGAGGGTGTGGAACCGAATCGTGGCCGAGGGACCAAAGGCGAACTTCCACCCGAGGGTGTCACACAGATAGACCACGATATAGGGGAGAAAAATGAGGGGGAAGGCCCAACCCATCTCCCGCATGTACATACCGACCGTCGCGAGATCGACTCGCGTAACGATGACGGCCAGCAGGCCGATGCCCAGGAGGAGAAAGAGGAGGCGTGCCAGCCTACTCATGGGCCATCCGATAGGCTTTCCACCCAAGCCCCAACGTGAGGAGCCAAAAGAGGTTGACGCCGATGGCTAAGGCCCAGAGAAACCAGTTGAGTGTGCCGGTCAAAGCGCAGAGGATCAGCAACACGGAGAAATCGCGGTTAGTCAGCGTATCGATCAAGCGGTCAAGCGTCGCCGATCCAGGGCGGGTGGGTCCGTGCCGTGTGACCAGGACAACCAGTAGGGCCATGACTGTTCCAAAGGCTGCCAACCCGCCCAGCCACAATGGATATGTTTGCCCCAGGCTGGTGTAACTGGACCAGGCGATGGCCGCGAACACGGCGAGATGCACCACGTTGTCCCCCACAATGTCGAGATAGAAGCCGCTAGGGGACTCCAAGAATTTCAGGCGCGCCACCTCGCCATCGCAACAGTCAATGACCGCCGACCATTGCAACAGCAGCGCCCCGATGACCTGGCTGAGCCAGGCTTCCTGGGCAAAACCGACTGCGGCTACCAGCCCGAGCGCCAGCGAAATCAGCGTCACGCGGTTTGGGGTGAGGGACGTTCGCAAGAACCAGCGAGTGAACACGGGAGAGAGTTTGCGGTTGATGTAGCGATCGACCCAACCGTCTGAGGTACTCTGTAGCCCCGCGAACAAACCCGCTTCCACCACCGCCTGGGTTTCTCTTGTAACACGTGGGGTACAGACCCGATCGGCGTGCGGGAGACACACTGCTTCGCTGGAGTGTGGCAGCGCCTCGAGCACTTGTGCCAGCGGGATCTCCCCCGAAGCCTCTAACAGGCGCTGCAGCCAGGGACCAGCGACGCGGACACAGGTAGGCCATGCTTGGGGCGATGCTATCGGCCACGGTTCCAACACGGCGACAGGTTGGATGACCGTGTATTTGGCCACCTCACGAAGTAGCATGCCATCGACCACCGCGCTACCAGGCAACACCCACAGGTCGTCTTCCCACCAGGTCTTTTCCAGCTCAGGGGCTATCCGAATCAGTGCCGACCAGGGTTGGTCTTCCAGGCAAAGCACCCGCGCCAGCAGGCGGCGGTCCTCCGTGACCTCGGCGACAGCAGGTGTCAGTGCTGATGACACTCCCAACAACACAATCTCCCTGACGCCTGCTCGCTGTACGCTGAGCAGCAGCCGTGATAATAATGGCACCCCGGCAATCGGCCGCAGCAGATCCTCTGAAGCCATCGCTGCCGACACGATGATAATAGCACGGGTGATCATCGTCGATCCGATTCCATCGCTTCCAGCGCCTGGATTTGCGGCCAAATGACCTGCTCTGCCTTCTGAATATCGGCAGGAAAATCGATTTCCGTCCAGGGCAGATCGCTGACGGGCTCATATCCGAAAGGGTGCGACTTGAAGAGCATACGGAAGACCTCTTCATACTCCTCGCCATCGCGTCCGCTGCGCACCCATTCTTCGAGCAAGTTCCGCAGCGCTAGAGCTGTAGCTCCGCTGAGCTTGTAAAATCCAACGCCTTCGCCAGCGGTCTGCGCTGGATCTACTACGCCACGGGTGATATCCCAAACGCGATCACCCTGGAGGGTCAGCATCATCTCTTCGCCCGTAAAGGTTGAACGCGGATCGGCGAGCACACAATTGGGATGAGGAGACCTGACCAACCGGCGGAGCAAGACGCTCGGAAACAGCACATCGGCATCCATCACCAGCGTTGCTTCATCCAGCGCCTCGCGGGCGGTCCAGAGGGAGCGGACGCTGCCGCTCAAAAATGCCTCATTCCGCACCTCCACCACCAACAACGGCGGCGGATGCGTGGTCAGCTCGGCAGCGATCAAGTCGTGTCGATAGCCCACCACGACCCACGCCTCGGATACCCCCACCGCCGCGAGTGCATGCAGCGCCCGTGTCAGCAAAGTTGTGCCACCGATCTCCACCAAGCATTTGGGGAATGGCCGCTCCAATCGTCGTCCCGAACCCGCTGCCAAGAGAATCGCGCGCACCGTTCTTCCTCTTCCTATCCTTTTTGCGTCCCTACCCATTGTACCCATGACACGAGCGCGGAGTGCGGAAAATCTTGCAGGTGGGCTTCGAGCTCTTCCGCGGTCGCCTGGTTGGCTGGCTTGCCGAGGAGGATGACGAGAATGACGGTCAGAGGAGTGAAGATAAACAGCCCTACGCAACCTAATAAGGGCTCGCCGATGGCGAAGGCAATCGTCAGGTTGAACCCCAGCAAGAGATAGTACAATGCCGGTCCCCATAAGGCTTTGGCGGGGAGGTGGCGCACTCCATCCTCGCCTAGCCAACCTCGCTTCACAAGGGCACGATCGATCCGTTGAAACGATACGACGATCGCTGCCCCAACGAGCGCCCAGCCGGCGAAGTTGGACAACGGCACGCCAAAATAGAGGCCTCCTTCAGGATACCAGAAGATCTGCCCGAGGAACCAGCGTGAGCCGCGCAGGGCAACGGGGTCGACGACGATATCCAACCATACGAAGAAGATGACCGTTAACACCGCCACCGGCAGCGACTGACGGGTCCGATGCGTCTCCACCAACTGAATATCCGCTCCTCGGCGGATGATCGGGCTATACACCAAGAGCGCCATCGAATAGGCCGCATAGGCAATGAAAGTGTACGACAGCGAGTCGAAAAAGGGGACGTTGGTAAGCCACAGCTCGACGTCACGGGTGGTCTGGATGTATTCGTAATAACCGTAGGGGAAGCCATTCCGGGTGGCACTGTACTCGGACAGAAAGGCAACGCCCCAGGCCAGGAAGAATAAAATGGCGGTTCGGCGATATCCGAGGTGAAAGCTGCTGATCACCAGATAGATCGCCAGGAAGAAAAACACGTACGGCCGCAGCATCAAAGACCCTGCCAATAACGTCAAAACGTCCAGGTCATCCTCCTCCATAGATAGTGCTGAGTGCTGAGCCGTGAGTGCTGAGTAGCTGAGTTGAAACCGATCCTCCTGATCTCAGGACTCAGCACTCAGGACTCGGCCCTGTCTTCTACGGGGTATAGCCATGCTCACGGAACCAGCGCACGGCTTTGGTGAAGGCTTCGATGGCGGGGGTTTGCGGGACACCCAATTCGCGAACGGCCTTCGAGGCATCGTAATACATCCGTTTGCGAGACAGCCTGACGCCCGCCAATGTGACGAACGGCGGGCGGCGCGTAATGGTGCGGGCGATGACCTCGCTGACACAGGCGGACGCGTAGGCAACAGCATAGGGAATCCGCAGGCGCGGAGCCTTGACGCCAGAGACATGCTCTAACAATCGAAACATCTCCGGCAGCGTCAAATTTTCATGGCCCAGGATATAGCGTTCGCCAATGCGCCCCTTTTCCGCGGCCAACACATGGCCGATGGCGACATCCTCGACATCGACGACATTCAACCCTGTCTCCACGTAGGCCGGGATTTTGCCGCGCAGGAAATTCACGATGATCTGACCGCTGGGCGTCGGTTTGCTATCCCAGGGACCAACGGGAAAACTCGGATTGACGATGACCACCGGCAGGCCACGCTGTGCCATCTTCAACACCGCCTGTTCGGCGAGATGTTTCGAGCGTTTGTAATGGCTGATCAATTCGTCGGGCCGCAGGAATAACTCTTCGGTGCCGGGTCCGCCGTCTTTGGGCAAGCCGATCGTGGCGACGCTGCTGGTGTAGACGATCTTTTCTACCCCCAGCGCTCCAGCCGTTTCGAGGAGGTTAATGGTGCCTGTGATGTTGCTCTCGTACAGCTCGCGCGGGCTAGATGTCCAGAGGGTGTACACGGCGGCCACATGAAAGAGGGTATCGCAGCCTTTGAGCGCCGCTTCTAGTGAGCTGCGATCGCGGAGGTCACCATAGACTAGTTCGACATCCAGTCCAGCCAAATTGCGTCGATCACTCGATGGACGCACCAGGGCTCGCACCTTGACGCCGCGCTGCACGAGTACACGCACGACATTGGCGCCAACAAAGCCAGTCCCACCGGTCACCAACGTGGGCATGTCACGCCCATCCTCGCTCTTGCGTCCCTGCCGGTCCTCCACCCATGACCCAACGCTTGAGGGTCCGGTCGAGATGTCGGCGTGCCATCGCGGCATGCCATCCCAACCAGAGAAGGTGACGCCAGAGGGCTGGGGATTGCCAGCATGCTCCCAGGAGTCGTCTGCCCTCGACCACCCCATCCTGACGCACCACATCGAGAGCGACCATGGGCAAGACCTCCGTCGCCGTATCCACGATGGCGCGCAAGGCCATACAGGGGATTCCTATTTTGCGCGCCACCTCGGCAACTCCCGCGCTTTCCATATCGACGGCACATGCGTCTGTCCGCTGTGCCAAGGCCATCTTGCAAGCGGGATCGGAAACGGCATGCTTCACCGTGACAACGCTGCCGCGATGAACGGGAAGATGTTCGGCATTGGCGGCAGCGTACCATGTCTCGATCAATTCAGGGGGGGATTGGTAGCGGAATCCAGGAGCCTCGTCGGCAAGCACTTGATCACCGATGACGATGGTCCCTCGTCTGAGTTCGGGATCAAGTCCTCCGGCAAACCCAAAGCTGATCAGGGTTTGGGGGGCAAAATGCCGGATGAGCAGGTGCGCGCTGGCAGCGGCTCGCGCGCAGCCCATGCCCGATTGTGCCGCCACGACTTGGCAATAGGCCGTCACCCAACGATAGACCTTCATGCCACGAAATTCTCCCCTTTGGCGCTCCGGGAGCCGGACCAACCCCGCGGGGAGTTCCCGTGGCAAAGCCACCACCAAAGCGATACACGTCAACCCGACGTACCCCCTGCCAAGGCCTGACGATAGCGAGCAAGGGCCATGAGGGGGAAGTAATTTCGATAGAGATGATAGTTGATGTAGAAGTGCTTCGGAAAACCGGTCCCGGTATATTCTTCCTCTGTCCAGGTGCCATCCGCTTGCTGGCGCTCGACGAGGAAGCGCATCGCCCGCTCGACCGTTGGCGTAGTGGCCTTGCCGCTTTCGATCAGCGCCATGGCCGCCCATGCCGTCTGCGACGGCGTACTGGGCCCTTGGCCCTTCGTGCGCGGATCTTCATAACTATAACAGCTTTCGCCCCATCCCCCATCCGGGTTTTGGCAGCTCTCCAACCAGTGGATGGCATGCTGGATATAATCCTGGGAGAAATCCTCCCCAAGGGCTCGCAAGCCCGTCAAGACCGCCCAGGTGCCGTAGATATAATTTACGCCCCAGCGCCCATACCACGCGCCCTCCTCCGTTTGATCCTTACGCAGGAAGCGCAGGGCGCGTCGCATCACCGGGTGCTGTGGAGGATACCCCAACTTCCCGAGGAGTTCCATGATGCGGCCGGTGACATCGCTCGTGCTGGGATCGAGTAACGATTCAAGGTCCGCAAAGGGGATCTTGTTGAGGAGGCGCTTGTTGTTGTTCATATCGAACGCCCCCCAGCCGCCGTCGTCACATTGCATGCTCAGAAGCCACGCTAAGCCACGCTGGCAAGCCTCTTTCAGCGTCTCCTCTTCGGGCAACCGCACCAGCCGGAGGGCCAGCAGCACCATCGCCGTGTCGTCGTTGTCCGGGAAAAAATCGTTGAAGAATTCAAATGACCAACCGCCAGGCTGCCCCCGACGATTCTTGATCGCCCAATCCCCCTTGCGCAACACTTGCTTGCTGAGCAGCCAGCGTGCCGCTTTGGTGAGCGCCGGATGCATCGGGTCGAGGCCCGAGTCGGACAGCGCGATGATGGTGATCGCCGTGTCCCATACCGGCGATACACACGATTGCAGCCAAAACTCGTCGGCGGTTTCAATGCCGAAGCGCTCGATGGCTTCCAAGCCTTTGGCAATGACGGGGTCGGTGGGCTGATAGCCGAGACTCAGCAGGGCCAGCACGGAATTCATCATGGCCGGCATAATCCCGCCCCAATCGCCGGTGACGTCTTGATGCTCGAGGATCCATTGCTCAGCCCGTCGTACGGCGGCGGCGCGCACGGCAGGAGGTGTACGCCGTTCGACGATCTTCAACAGACGATCGACAAGCACGAAGAAGTTCCGCCAGCTGACCAATTCCTCTGACCATTCCACCGCCATGCTGCGTTGATCCGGCGGCGTGGCATAGAGCTCGTCGATGCCCTGAAATCCCTCGAGCTTGACTTCGGGCTTCTTGGCAAAGATGATCATCAGCGGCACGATGACGCTACGCGACCAGCTCGAAAACTCGTAGATGTTAAAGTAAAACCCGGTGGGCAGGAACATCATCTCCACCGGCATACTGGGAATTCCCTCCCAACTATACTGCCCGAACAGCGCCAGGTTGATCTTGGTAAACACCCGGCTCTTTTCGACGCCGCCTAAGGAAAGGATCAGCTTACGCGCCATCTTCATACTGGGTTGGTTCGGAGAAACCCCGGCCAGTTTCAGCGCAAAATATGCTTCGACTGTGGCGCTCAGTTCACTTGGCCCGCCATAGTAGATATTCCACCCCCCGTCCGGCTGTTGGGTCCGTAGGAGGTGCCGGACGGCCTTATCGACCCGCTGACGCTCCGGGCGCCCGAGGAAATACTGGAACATGATGTATTCCGCGGTGATGGTCACATTCGACTGCAACTCTCCCACCCAGAATCCCTCAGGAGCCTGTGAGGTCAGGAAGAAACGCCGCGACCGATCGATGGCCTCAGTGACGCGTCCGATCCATTCTCTGGAAACAGCTCGCTTTGCCTCTTCAGCTGAAAGTGGTTGTGATCTGATGGGGGACCTCCTAGACGTTATCGGCGCTGGCGCCAATGGTTCGTCGACCCCCTGCCTACGTGACACACACTGGAGGCTAGGCTCAAGCGCAGCAGGGAGGTTACCGTGATCCATCGTCACCCCCAACCAACGGCTGGAAGCGCTGCATCATATACCCTGCAAGAGGGCCTGATGTCAAGGGAATTATGGCTTGAGAGCGGTCCACAGCGCATCAGCCGCCGCTGCGCTCTGGGGCATCTCCCGACTGCGCCCTAACGAAGCGACCGGGGTTGCCGAAGCGTGGGATTCTTGCTAGATTGCCTCCGTTTATGACTATGGCTCGGCCTCCCGCCTGCAGAGCAAAGGAATGGCTGACAGTCGCCCCCGGCAAGATGCCGGTGCACCGTTGTCAGGTGCCGATCGCTATCCTCCTCAACCGAGCTTACGCTTGACGGAGAGAAGCCTAGTGGCGGGGAGGCGGCTGTGACACCGCCCGTTCATAACACCAGCCTCGACCTCGACCGTTCAAGCTTCGAGGTTTTGGCCGGGCTCAATTGGACGCTGCTCTGGTATCCTATCGTTTGGCAAGCCGGCTTGATGGAAGATTTGAATCATACCAATCGCACGGCAGATTTCGCAGTTTTCAGCGCTTGGAGCGTGTTTTTTCGGCCGCCGTGCCGTCAAATCTCCGTGACTGAAGGAGTCTCTCCATGATCCCTATCTCTGGCCATGCAATCTTACTCAACCCAGGCCCCGTGAACGTTTCACCCCGTGTGGCCCAAGCCTTGCTGCGAGGCGATCTGTGTCATCGCGAGCGCGAGTTCGGCGTTTTGCAAGCGCGCGTCCGAGAGCTGTTATGTCGTGCCTTTACGCCCGATGGCGACTATACGGCGGTGTTACTCACCGGCTCTGGCACCGCGGCGCTCGAGGCCGCCGTCGCCTCATCCCTCAGCCCGGCCCGTAAGATGCTGGTGATCAATAACGGCGTGTATGGCGCCCGCATCGCCCAAATGGCGACGATTCACGGCCTGCCATTGGTCGAACTGACCTCGCCCTGGACGCTCCCCCCCGACCTCACCCAACTCGAACGCCTGTTGCGCGAAGACCCAGCCATCGAGGTGGTCTGTCTGGTGCACCACGAAACGACCACCGGTTTATTGAATCCGGTGGCGGCCGTTGGAGCGATCGTAAAGCGCTATGGACGTGTGTTGTTGGTCGATGCCATCAGCGGCTTGGCGGGGGATACACTCGATCTGGCCGCCGCTGGGATAGACCTCTGCGTCGGCACGGCGAATAAATGCATTCAGGGCCTGCCTGGTGTCTCGTTCGTCCTCGTCCGCTCCGCGGCGATGGCATACATGCAGACTCTCCCGCCCCGTACGCTCTACCTCCATCTTCCCATGCTGCACAGCCACCAGGAGCACCACAGCACTCCCTTTACCCCGGCGGTCCAAGTCATGTACGCCTTCGATGAGGCCCTGCAAGAACTCCTAGAGGAGGGAGTGTCACAACGTATCCAGCGGTATCGCGCCGCAGCCCGCATCCTCCGGCAAGGTTTTGAGCAATTAGGCCTCAAATGCCTCCTCCCGCCTGAGTTACGCTCGAATACCATCACCGCGCTGGAGCTGCCATCGGGGATGAGCTATGAGGCGTTGCACGATGCGCTTAAAGCCAGAGGCTATGTCATCTATGCCGGACAGGGGGAGTTGGCGGCCAAGATTTTTCGGGTGGCCAACATGGGCCATCTAACGGCAGCGCACTTCCGCGCTTTTCTGGATACCTTGCGCGAAGTGTTGGCCGGGTGACGTCGCTGGAGGACCGCTGCCTACAGACAGGACCTCCTCGATTTCCTGTTCGTCAGAGCACATGTGGTGACGGCTAGTCCAGCGAGGCCCTCGCTCTATGGAGTGAGGGGTGCTTCTCCAGCTGTCGGCCGGTGGGGAGCCTTTTCGTCCGCGCTGTCACTGCACCTTACGTTCTGGGCCGCCGGAAAGATCATCGGTCTGGCGAGCTTTCATGCGTGCCACCAGATCGTTATATGATGAGGTGGCGATGATGCGATTAAATTGCGAGCGGTAATTATTGACGAGACTGACGCCTTCCACCAGGACATCGTAGATTTTCCACTGATCGCCGACTTTCGACAGACGATATTCGATCGGGACTTCCTGGTTGCGCGCGGTAATTACTTTGGTCCTGACCGCTGCGCGCGAGCCTTCCACTTGCTCACCAACGTACTGAATGTCTCGGCGCTCAGAGGCCGCCTGTTGGAGGCGGTTGATGTAAACGTTTTCCACGAGATCCCTGAAGAGCTGGACGAACTCTTGCTGCTGTTCAGGGGTACGATCTCGCCAGTGGACGGCCAACGCCCGTCTGGCCATTTCCTGCCAATTAAACACCTCTCCCGCCAGCTGATGCAAGCGTTGTTGCCTTTCAGCCTCCTGAAGCTGTGGATTTTCGAGGATGCTGAGGACTTGGTCCGTCGTGCGCCTGATAAGCTCCGTCAGTTCTCCCGCTGCAGCCCAACCGGCGCAGCTGAGCCAGATCATGCTCAGTATCATCATGGTGGCAATTCGCCTCTTCCGTGGCATAAAGTCTTCTCCTTCGGGCGTTATATTTTGCCAAAGGCGTAGTTGGCGATCAATTCCATGATGTCTACCGCGGGCTCTGTCTCAGTGATCTCGCCGTCGGGTGGGATGTACTGTTCAGAGCCCCCCGGTGCGATGCGGACAAACTGCTCGCCGATGAGCCCTTTTGTGCGAATCGAGGCGATCGAGTCCTCGGGTAATCTGATGTCTCCGTTGATGCGGAAGGTTACGCGCGCGGCATAGTCCTTTAAGGCAATACGCTCGACACGCCCGATCTCGACACCAGCGATTTCCACGGCAGAGCCGGTGCGCAAGCCCGCGATGTTAGAGAATGTCGCATGCACCGGATAGCCACCGCCGCCGATCACCTCCATCCGGCCGAGCTTGACCGCCAGATACCCCAACGCCAATAGCCCAATCAGCAGGAAAATGCCAACCACCACTTCGAGATTCACACGCGCCATAGCCTATCCCTTTTCCCCGGAGCAACGCCAGCTAGATCGGTCGGATGGGCCCCTCGAGTTTTCCTTCGATAAACTGTCGGATGAGCGGATCAGTGGATTGCAAGATGTCTTGCGGGGTTCCTTCCTCAATGATCCGACCCTCATGGATCATGGCGACGCGCGTGGCGATCTCGAACACCTCAGGAATTTCATGGCTGACGAGCACGGCGGTATAGCCAAAGGTGCGATGGGTATCCACGATCAACTGGTGGATGGCGCGCACCAAGATGGGGTCGAGACCCGTTGTCGGCTCATCGAAGAGGATGATAGAGGGAGCGGTGATCAACGCTCGGGCCAGCGCAGCGCGTTTCTTCATGCCACCGCTTAACTCGGCGGGGAATTTATACCCCATGTCCGCCAGCCCAACGCTTTCCAGCATTTTCTCCGCCTGCGCGGCGATTTCCGCCGATGAAAGCTTTGTTTTCTCGCGCAAAGGAAAGGCAACGTTGTCGAACACCGTCATCGAATCAAACAGCGCTCCCCCTTGAAACAACATGCCGAAACGCTCTCGCATTTTATCGAGCCGCCGCCCGTAGAGTTGGCAAATATCTTCGCCTTCGATGAGGATCTCGCCGCGTTGTGGTCGGATCAGGCCGATGAGCAGTTTAAGCAGCACCGTCTTACCGCTGCCGCTCCTCCCCACGATGGCCATGATCTCGCCCTGTTGGACCTGCAAATTGACGCCCTTCAGAACCTGCTGTGTGCCGAAGGAGCGGTAGACGTCTTTGACCTGGATCATGCGTCACCTAGAGCACCGACGTCCAAAAATAATCGCAAATAAGGATCCAGACTGAGGACATCACCACCGCCTCTGTTGTAGCTTTGCTGACCCCTTCGGCCCCATATCGGGTGTGATAGCCCTTATAGCAGCAGATCCAGCTCATGATGAGCCCGAAACTCAGCGATTTATAAAACCCAATTTCAATATCATGCATGCCCACCAGATTCTGCATCTCGCCAAAATATACCCCTTGCCCTACGCCGAGGAGCAGCACCCCGACCACATAGCCGCCGTAGATCCCCACAACGTCCACGATGGCTGTCAGCAACGGAAGCGTGACTAGGCCCGCCACGATGTTAGGCGTGACCAGGTATTTCACCGGGTTGAGGGCCATGACCGCCAAGGCATCGATCTGGTCAGTAATGCGCATGATGCCGATTTCGGCCGCCATGGCTGAGCCAGCTCTGCCCGTGACGACGAGGGCACATAGCACCGGGCCGATCTCGCGGATCAGGCTGATGGCCACTGCTGGACCGAGCATCGCCGTCGCCCCAAATTTATTCAGCGTGTAATAGCCTTGCAGTCCCAATACCATGCCGGTGAACACTCCGGTGAGTACGACGACGAGCAAGGAGCGCCACCCCATGAAGTGAATCTGTCGCAAAATCCGACGCAGACGAAACGGTGGCACGAAGGCCCACAACAGCCCAGCGATGAGTAGGTTGAGCATCCGACCCATGCTGGCAAGCCCATCGATCGCCTTTTGACCTAACGTCTCGAGGAAGGTAACCATCAACGACACCGACTGCACTTTCCATTGCGTGGGCTGGACTCTCTGCACCCAGCGCTCGACACGTCTAAGGCAGACACAAGTTGTTTCGAACTCGATCGCGCTGGCAATTCTGCCCCGATGGCCATGTCAGGTGCACAAACGCATGTTGCCTCACTATACACAGTGCCTGAAACCTTAACAGAGGCACACGGAGCTGTCAACGGTCGGCCGTGCGCTCGATGGGCGTATCCCTGGGCGTGACCACCATGGTGTAGTGCGTTTCCCTGCACACAACCAAGGCGTCTCATGCTAGAATGCCGCCGCGGTATCACCGTCGAGACAAGCTAGGCCCCTGCTGAGAGGAGTTCGCCATGATCAATACCCCATGGGGCAATCTGCGTGTGATCGACGCCCACACGCATTTCTTCTCCCACCAATTTTTTCGGACCTTCGCTCGGCTAGCACAACACAATCTTCCTGCCGAGGCACCGCTTACCGTCGTCGCCCAGCGACTGGGAGTGGAAATTCCGCCCGAAGATCCCACTCTCTTGGCGCATCGCTGGGTACAAGAGATGGACAAATACGGCCTCGAGCGTTTGGTGATGTTCACCAGCGTCCCCGGCGACCATCCCTCCGTTGCCGCAGCCGTCCAAGCGTTCCCGGAACGGATCATCGGTTACACGATGCTTGATCCCACACAGGCAAATGCGGCTGACCTCCTGCGCCAGGCCGTCTACACCCATGGCCTGAAGGGGGTGACGTTGTTCCCCGCCATGCATCACTTCTACGTTCACGAGGATCGCCTCTACCCAGTCTACCAAGCGGCAGCAGACTTGAGGCTGCCGGTATTCGTCCACTTCGGGGTGTTGAAATTCAGCATTCGTGATAAGCTGGGACTGCCCAACACCTTCGACCTGCGCTACTCCAATCCCATCGACTTGCACAAAGTGGCCATCGCATTTCCAGCCGTGAACTTCATTATTCCCCACTTCGGCTGCGGCTATTTCCGCGAGGCGCTCATGCTGGCCGCTCAGGCTCCCAATGTCTATCTTGATACCTCCAGCTCCAATGCCTGGCTGACGTACATGCCCGGCCCTCTCGACCTCAAGACAGTGTTCGCGAAAACGCTGCAGGTCATGGGTCCGCAGCGTATCTTGTTCGGCACCGACTCAAACGTATTTCCACGCGGTTGGCGGCACGATATTTTCCGGGAGCAAGTGGACATTCTGCGGGAGTTAAACGTGGCGTCGGAGGCCGCAGCCATGATGTTGGGCGGCAATATCGCTCGTCTTTTAGGACTGTGATCAGAGAGCCAGCGAAGGCCGATGGGCCGACCCTACGGCCTCTGCCAGACCGCCAAAACCATCGCGCTGCAACCGCTGAACCAGCCCTTTGCAGATGCGGTATGGCAAGGTGGGCCCTTCGTAAATGAGGCCAGTGTACACTTGGATGAGCGAGGCACCGGCTCGGATCTTGTCGTAGGCGTCGTCCGCTGTAAAGATCCCCCCTACCCCGATGATTGGGATGCGGCCCTGCGAGCGGCGATAGAGATAGCCGATGATCTCGGTCGAACGTTGACGCAGGGGCCGCCCGCTTAACCCACCGACTTCGGCCACAGGCTGCGACAGACCTTGCCGGGTCACCGTCGTATTGGTGGCGATGATCCCGTCGAGGGGCACACGCAGCGCGACCTCTACGATGTCGTCTAGCTCTGTGGCGGTCAGATCAGGGGCGATCTTGACCAGGAGGGGCCGAGGGGCGAGCTGGCGCTCGTGGGCCAGCTCGCGATTGTAGGTCTGTAGGCCACGAAGCAACTCAGAGAGCGCCGCACCGGCCTGCAGCATGCGCAACCCTGGAGTGTTCGGCGAGCTGACATTAACGACCACATAGTCCGCCACGTCGTACAATTGTTTGAGCGCCTGTTGGTAGTCATCGACGGCGCGGTCGAGGGGGGTGTCAGCGTTCTTCCCGATATTGACGCCGATCGGGGTACGTCGAGGCACAGCCCGCAGCCGTTGAGCGACAGCTAAGGCGCCGTCACTGTTAAAACCCAAACGGTTGATGACCGCCCCGTCGCCGGGATAACGGAACACACGCGGACGTGGGTTGCCGCGCTGCGGACGCGGGGTCACAGTGCCGACCTCCACAAACCCGAACCCCAAGGCGGGAAAGGCGGCGACCGCCAGGGCATTCTTATCGAAACCCGCTGCCAGTCCGACGGGGTTGGGAAAGGAGAGACCGTAGAGGTGCATGCGCAGGAGGGGATGATCCAGCGCTAGGCGTGGCATAGTGACCTGGAACAGAGACGGTGCTCGCGAAAGCAGCCTCAGTAGCCACAAGGTAAGTTCGTGGGCACGTTCAGGGTCGAGCTGGAAGAGAAGCGGACGGAAAAGCAAACGGTAGAGGGTCGGTCGATCCAATGTTACCCTAGAGCTGAAACACAGCCAGGGGGTCGAGAAAGCTCATTCCAGGGCCTGGACGACACGATGACCGGCTTTTTCGAGCTTCTTGACCAGAGGCTCGATGGCGGTCCTGGCGATGCGAAATGAATAGATCGTCGCGCCGGTTTTTTCCTCTGGAGACATACTGACGCTGATCACCTGCACATGGTTTTCCTGTAAGAGCTTATAAACCGCATCCAGCATCTCCCGCGAGTTTTCGCGCAGCTCGAGGTCGATGCGTGAACTCGATTGGATGGTCTCGATCATCTCGATGAAGACGTGCAGGATATCGGTTTCCGTCAGGATGCCGACCAGTCTTCCCTGAGCGACTACAGGCACGGCCCCGATCTTGTACTGCGCCATGAGCTTGGCCGCTTCCTCAATTGTGGCATTGGGAGCGACAGTGATGAGATCCGTGGTCATGATCTCATGGACGCGTGTCAAGGCGCCCAAGTGAAAGACCCTGTCGTCAGGTGTCGATAGCGGCGAGGGAATCAACGCGAGACGGATATCGCGGTCGGTAACCAGACCTTTGAGTTCTTTTGCCTCAACCACAGGCAGATGGCGAATGCCGCGCGTTTGCATGAGCTCAAACGCATCGATAATTTTCTCTTGCGGACGAACTGTGATGACGTCACGCGTCATCCACTTTTCCACCAGGAACATGGCGTGCTCCCCCTCATGCCGTAGTCCTTTGGCTAGTAAAGCACATGCATCATGCCACACCCACACGGGGGTGTAAAGCGGAAACTTCCCGCGCAGATCGGCGTTCCTATGCTCTCGGGCGACTTCCCTGCAAGGCCGATCTTGACTTCCAAGCCCTTTTGCTCGGGCATTCCGATATAGTAGGCCACACTGCTGATAGATGAGCCACTACAAGGGCCAAAGGGCGAGCAGGAATTCGCGACTTGCACCCGGTCCTGCCGGACCGATCGGCGTGATCGGGTGCAAGTCGTAACAGCATAAGGACAGAACGTGGTAAAGATAGGTATTACCAGACATGGAGTTTGAGCAGGTCTACGCCATGTTGTCCACAAGGTTATGGGGTGGAGAGGACTGAGATGCGCTGCAGTGGCTCACCTGGAATCTGTATAGCTTCCACTTTCACGTAGTTGCCGACGCCGAGTTCATCGATGGTCACAAATTGATCGCCGCGTTTCAGCCAAGTCCCCGGTTTGATCGCCAACGTGACCTCGCCAGCGCCACCGGCCCGAGCCAGAATGATGGAACCTTCACAGGAACCTGGTTGCAGACCGCATTTGTCGACCTTAATCGACTTGATTTGCCCTTCATAGGGCATGACTTTGGCGGTCGATGCCGCTCCGGCCATCGCCGAGGCTACGAAAGCCACCGCTAGCGCTGTACACAGAAGTAATACGACCCTGGTTCGCATTCGCTTCATTCGTCACCTCCCTTGCTTACGCTATAACCAATCTCGCATCCCGTCCCGAAATGGGTATTAGAGGAAACCACCAATACCGGCAGGATTCCATGCCGACATCCCGCTTATCATGAATGCAGGGTCAGGATACAAGGCATTCATTCGCCGACAAAGGATGACCGTAAGCTGTGTACGCGTACAGGCGCGGCCGCTTGGGAACATGCCATTAATCACCGCCACCCGTCGATAGGACACTGATCTGCTGCAGCTCTATGCCTGGAATCTGTATAGCTTCCACTTTCACGTAGTTGCCGACGCCGAGTTCATCGATGGTCACAAATTGATCGCCGCGTTTCAGCCAAGTCCCCGGTTTGACCGCCAACGTGACCTCGCCAGCGCCACCGGCCCGAGCCAGAATGATGGAACCTTCACAGGAACCTGGTTGCAGACCGCATTTGTCGACCTTAATCGACTTGATTTGCCCTTCATAGGGCATGACTTTGGCGGTCGATGCCGCTCCGGCCATCGCCGAGGCTACGAAAGCCACCGCTAGCGCTGCGCATAATAAGAACCCCACTACAGACCGTGTCCGCCTCATGTGACCACCTCCCTCACGTCACCAACTGCCCACCTGTGTCCAATCCCGGGATGTCGTCTCCGCCGCTCATGCTAACTCAGGGAGGGACCCTCAGGATGCCGCCAAACACCTCCACGTACTGGTCTCGGCCTTGCGAGGTAGGGATCGCCCAAGCCTTCTCAAGCCCGCGCCTGTCCACCTTATATACTGTATCCCCAATCTTGAAGTCAAGGAAGAACACGCCTTAGCCGCTTCCTTTAGCCCTCATGACGCGGGGGACGCACGGTTCTCCTCCGCTCACCGTTGCCATCTGCCTGGAGGGGCCTGGGGGGTTCAAGGAGGCCGAGCACGTCCCCGCAGAGAATCCCTCGCTGACCAAAATTGACGATCTCATCGACAACGACATCGATGTCAGGTACTTCCTCCTCCTCCGACGTCAGCCGCGCCACGACCTCCTTGATGCTGCCCAAGATACACGACGCCACGAGGTGCAGGTGACACGGCCGTACCAACCCCATCGCCTGACCGGTCCGAAGCGCACCGACGATGAGCTCCACAATCGTCTCGTAGAACTCTGATAGCCGCCGATCGAACTCGGCATCCAACCCTTCCGCGTGGCGCAGCAGGATTTGCGTGAGCTCGCGTTCCGACAGCAAAAAGGCGATGATGCGGCCGACATTAGCCCGTAACTGCTCCAGAGGGGGCGGACTCTGAGGCGTAAGTTCAATGCGGTACAAGCGGCTCACCAGTCCGCGTAGGGCCATATCGAGGATAGCTTCAAAAATCTGGCGCTTGTTCTCGAAATAGAGATAGAAGGTACCCCGCGCGATGGCCGCCCGCTTGATGATGTCTCCGACGCTGGTGGCGTGGTATCCCTTCTGCGCAAAGACTTCTATCGCCGAGCGCAGGACCTGTTCGCGACGTTCTTCACGTAACATGGGCGGCTCTCTCTTTCGGGGCCGTTGGCAATGACATGAGGGACGCGTACGAGCATCGGCCGATACCCGGCTTTCCCGCTAAAGTGTCCCCGGAAAATCAACCGCCGTCAAGAAGATTCCCCAGCATTCTGCTGACCGCCCGGGATGTCGCTGTCATTGACTATGAAGTTAGACGCGCCACATCGGAAAACGTCGCAGACAATCTGCCGCTCCATCGCAACGCTCACGTTCCCTGTGAATGAGGCAGAGGATACACTTCGACAGCCGGCTAGACGCGTGCCTGCGGGTTGAACAGCTTTTGGTAATCATCGAGGGCATAGCGGTCGGTCATGCCCGCGATGTAATCGCAGACGACCCGGGGGGCTCCTTCTGTGGCGATTCGGCCATAAAAGCTGGGCGGCATTTGCTTGGGCGAGTGCATATAGGCTTGAAAGAGATCGTGAATGATCCGGCGAGCTTTTTCCGCCATGCGCACGACGCGGTAGTGTCGGTAGAGATTCTCAAGAAGGAACAGCTTTAAGTCGTGATTTTTGCGCTCCACCGTGGAACTAAACCCTACCAGGCGCTCGGCGCTCTGTCGCACCATGTCCACGCTGCTCACGCGGGCGGCATGTAAGCGGGTCAGGGTTTCCTCACAGAGATCCAACACCAAGCTGTTGATGATGGCGCGTACGGTCTGCCGCCATTGCACCTTACGCGGCGCGTGTGGAAATTGCCGTTCGACCCCGCGAAAATGTTCCTCCCATAACGGCACCTCCCGTAGGGCCTCGAGCTGGATCATTTGCGAGGTCAGGCCATCGTCGATATCGTGGTTATTATAGGCGATTTCATCGGCGTAATCGGCGATCTGTGCTTCCAGGCTGGGTCCGACGAGGGTCGCTTGGTGCGAATCGTTAGTTGGCAAAAAGCGTGGCTGATGCTTTTTGAGACCGTCGCGCGTCTCCCAGGTGAGATTCAGGCCGGGGAACTCGGGGTAGCGCTCTTCCAGCACCTCGACGATGCGTAAACTCTGCTGGTTGTGCTCAAACCCTCCATAGGGCTGCATCATTTCGTTCATCGCTCGCTCCCCGGCGTGGCCGAATGGCGGATGCCCGAGGTCGTGGGCCAACGCGATGGCCTCAGTGAGATCTTCGTTGAGCCGGAGGCTGCGCGCGATCGTGCGGGCGATTTGGGCCACCTCCAGGGTATGTGTCAGCCGCGTGCGGTAATGATCGCCCTCGTGGTTGACAAACACTTGTGTTTTGTACTCGAGGCGCCGAAAGGCGGTGGAGTGCACGATGCGATCGCGGTCGCGCTGAAACGCCAGGCGAAACGGGTGCTCGTCCTCCGGATAGAGACGCCCTCCTGCATGCACGCTTTTCACCGCATAGGGGGCGAGCAACTCTTGCTCACGTTGTTCCAATTCGACACGTCGTAGCATGGCTCCCTTCTCGATGTGGCCGTCGATAGCCACAAACACCCGGCGGCACTGCCGATACAGCGCCTGCGATGATCAGGCAGAATCCCGTGTCTACCGGTTGAAGGCCTTCGGCAAATCAGGCCATCGCGCACCTTAAGCGTATTCTAGGAGCGGGCGTTCAGGCTGTCAATGCATCGAGCGATCTGAACGCCGTGGCGGTCGGCGATATACGCGCTTTGCAAGACCAAGCTGGCTGTGCTACGATGCGCCTTAAGGGGGCGCCCGCGCCAGATCCGCCGCAGAGCGGCCCCCCCGCGAGACACCGAGGGGAACATTAGGCCATGGATTTTCAGCTCACCGATGAGCAACGGATGATGCAGCAGATGGTCAAAGAATTCGCCGAGAACGAGATCATTCCCTCTGCGGCGCGGTGGGATGAATCCTGCGAGTTCCCTTGGGAAACGGTGCGTAAATTGGCGGAACTCAACCTCTTGGGTGTGGTCTTCCCTCCAAGCTACGGTGGGGCAGGCCTCGACTACGTGACCTACGCCTTGATCATCGAAGAACTGGCACGAGCGGATGGCTCGATCGGTATCATCGTCGCCTCGCACACGTCGTTGTGCGCCAATCACATTTACAGCGCCGGCACGGAAGAGCAGCGGCAACGCTACCTCGTGCCCTTAGCGAAAGGTGAGAAACTCGGCGCCTGGGGCTTGACCGAGCCGAACGCCGGCAGCGATGCCAGTGGCATACAGACCACGGCGGTCTTGGATGGCGCTGCGTGGGTCTTGAACGGCTCGAAGATCTTCATCACCCAGGGGAGTGTAGCCGACATCTATGTCATCATGGCCGCCACCGATAAGGCGAAGAAGCAGCACGGCATCTCCGCCTTCATCGTCGAACGCGGCACCCCCGGCTTGTCGGCCACGCCGATGAAGAACAAATTCGGCGTGCGGGCCAGCGATACAGCGCAACTGACCCTCGACCACGTGCGTCTTCCAAAGGACAACCTCCTCGGTCGGCTGAACGAGGGCTTCGTCGACACCCTGCAGATCCTCGATGGTGGCCGCATCAGCATCGCCGCCATGGCCCTGGGGATCGGGCGTGCCGCTTACGAGGCAGGGCTGCAATACGCCCAGCAGCGCGAGCAATTTGGCCAACCCATCGCCAATTTTCAGGCCATTCAGTGGAAGCTGGCCGATATGGCCACGGAGCTGGATGCGGCTCGATTGCTGATTTGGCGCGCCGCTTGGTTGAAGGATCAGGGCCGCCGCGTCACCAAGGAGTCGGCCATGGCCAAGCTGTACGCCTCAGAAGCTGCGACGCGGGCCTGTAACCAGGCGTTGCAGATCCACGGCGGCTACGGCTACATGAAGGACTACCCCGTCGAGCGCTACCTCCGCGACGCCAAAATCTGCGAGATCGGCGAGGGCACCTCGGAGATCCAACGCCTGATCATCGCCCGCCAGCTGTTGCGAAGCGTGTAAGGCCATCTCCGCCGCCTCAACGATGTGCCTCGACGCCGACCTGTTGACACATGTCGAGGACCGGGCAGGTCGAACAGTGCGGCTGGCGCCCGGTGCAGATGTGTTTGCCGAAGGGCACGAGCAACCGGTTGATTTCCACCCAATACTTGCGGGGCAGAAGTGCTTCGAGGGCTGCCATGCTGGCTTCAGGGGTTGGAGCTTGGACGTAGCCCCAGCGGTTGGTGACGCGATGGACGTGGATGTCAACGCCGATACGGGGTTGATGGCAGGCGATGCCCAGCACGAGGTTGGCGCATTTAGGGCCGACGCCGCGAAATGAGCGGATCACCCCTTCGTCGCACGGCAGGGTGCCGTTGTGTGCGGCAACGAGGTGACGGGCGATATGGTGGATTTGCCGCGCCTTGGCCTCGTGAAACGAGCAAGCGGCAATGGCCTCATCGATGGCCTCGGGGCTGAGCTGGCTCATGGCGGCCGGGGTACCCGCTAGTTCGAAGAGGCGGCGCGCGCAGTGCCATGACACCTCCTCGCGGGTGCGGATGGTGATGATGCAGGCGACGAGGATTTCGAACGGCGACCCGAAGCCCGCCTCGGCGAGGCCGAAGAGAACGGCTTTCGGCAAAGGCTCCACGGCGTCGCGGATGCGCCGCATCGCCTCATGGATATCAAATGGGCGTTTTGCTGCACCAGCACGAACAGGCATCGTCGGTCTGCGTATGGCCCGGCTCATCGAGGCATCCGGGGCTAGATAACCCCATAACGCCGCTCGGCCTCGTAGATCTCTGGCAGGCCGATGAAGTCGGTGAACTCCCTAAACAGATGCTCGCGTTCAGCCGAGATCGAGGTGCGGCCAGTGTCCTTGAGTTCCTGCATGAGATGGCGCACGCATTTATACACGGCGAAGATCGTTCCCGCCGTGATCATCACCTTATAGCCCAGATCCTCAGCCTCCTGCACTGAGACGTAGCCGCCGTTGTAGAGCAGCGGAATGCCTCGCAGCGATTTGGCCACGGTCTCGATGTGTTCGCGTGTCTTCAAGCCATCGACGAAGATTAGATCGGCCCCGGCCTCGCGGTACGCGTGGCAGCGCTCGAGGGTCTCCTCCATACCATGGACAGCCAGGGCATCGGTGCGCGCGATGATGACGAAATCACTATCCCGTCTGGCGTCGAGCGCGGCCCGGATCTTGGGGACCATGTCGTCGCGAGGAATGACCCGTTTGCCCTCCATGAAGCCGCACTTCTTAGGCCACACTTGGTCTTCGATATGGATGGCGGCCACTCCCGCTTTTTCGTACTCCCGCACCGTGCGCTGCACATTGAGCGGGTTACCGTAGCCAGTGTCGGCATCGGCGATGACCGGGACGCTGACGGCCGAGGCGATGTAGCCGGCGCTTTGCACCATCTCGGACATGGTCAGCAAGCCCACGTCGGGATAGCCGCGCGACGCCGCCGTGCCAAAGCCGGTCATATACACGGCCGGAAATCCAGTTTGCTCGATGATCTTGGCCTGCATGGCATCGAAGGCGAACGGCGCCACGATGATCCGTTCACCCTTGAGCAATTCGCGCAGTCGCGTCGTCGCTCGCATATTCTCCCTTTCACACCGTGAAGAGCGATGGGCGCTAAATGCAATCTTTTTTTACACACTCAGCACTCAAGGCCTCAGCACTCAGTACTGTCTATCTTAAGCTTCGTGCCGGTAACACCACCGTGGCGCTGCCGGCCACCGGGCGGTCGCCATTCTCGTTTTCGATGAAGACGTCACACTCGATCGAGTTTTCGCTCCCCCGCGCGTGTTTCTCGACGACGAGCCCCTTACAAGTCAATTGATCCCCCGGCTTGATGAAGCCCCGAAAGCGCACCTCAAGCTTCCGCAGCACCGAGCCCGCCGCCCAATCAGTAATCATGCGCGACAGATACGCCAATCCCATATTGCCCGGCGCGATGATGCCATCCATCCCTAAGCTGCGGGCATAGGCGTCATCGGTAAAGCGTTTCTCGGTGATGTTACAGGCCTTGACGTACGCCGCGATCATCTCACGGGTGGGGTTAAACACTAACGGGGTAATCTCGTCGCCGATGTCCACATCTTCGAAATAGATCGCCTTCCCGCTCATCGCCCCCTCATTCGCGTGCCGCGCCGGATTCCCGCCGCACTTGCGACTGCTCGACCATCGCTACAGTCTCGCCCAGCTGGTTTTCGTAGGTTGTTTGCCGCACAATGAAGACCATCTTGCCCGTGCGGCCGGTCTTCTCATATACATCCGTGATGCGCGTTTTCAGCGTGATGGTATCGCCCGGACGAATGGGGGCGTAGAATTCGCAGCGCTGTCCAGCGTTGAAGGCCACTTTGCCGAATTTCACCTTGGGATCTGGCAATTGGTCGGCGCGGAAGACGTCGTAAAACACCGGCGGCGCGATTAAACCTCCAGTGACGCCCTCTTTCGCCACTTCCGCATCCAGATACTTCGGATCGGTTTCGCCAACGGCTCGGGCAAACCCTTGGATCATCTCCTGTGTGACGTGAAACGTACCCAGTACGAACTCCTTGCCGAGGATATCCCGATCGAACTCGATCACGGCTCCGCTCTCCTCCTGCTACGCGGTGATGCGCGCTTCCTCAAGGGTGATGGGACGGTATTCACCGCTGTATAGTTGCTCCACCAAGTCATGCATGGTGCGAATCGGACGTTTGAATTCGGTCATAAACTTGCCGACGGCGCTGACGAAATGGGCGTCGCTGCCGCCGATGCCGCAGAGCTTGCGCTCTTCAACGAGTTGCTGGGCGCGAGCGTTTTCCTGGCGACTGCTACCGCCGTTGAGCTGCTCGGCGGCGCGCAGATACTTGCCGATGTCATACCCCTTTTCCAGGTGCTCCACGAGGCCGATGTGGCGACGCCCCGGGTGGGCAGGGATGCCGATGCCACCGGTCTCCTCCATGGCCTGGATCAGCTCACGGCCGCTGAGGTGCACGTTCTTGAGGTCGAATTCCCGCACGATTTTGTCGTTCATGCCGTAACACAGGACGTGCCCGCAGTCGGTATCCGCTTCCGTCCCCTTGAAGATGAGGATGTCGTACTCACGCGCCAAGGCTTCGTAATCGGCTCCGTGGTTGAACAACCGATGCTCGGTGAAAACGACGCCGTCAATGCGATAGTTCCGCCGCAGTTTGGCAAGCCATTTCATGTAGGTCTCGACACTCGCCATGCCGTCATCCGACACGTCCGAGTGCACGTGCATATCGATGATCATCCAGCCTCCTCCATCATTGCTCAGGCTCTACGAGAACCCTTGCGAGATTACCACGATCGCGGTCTTCGTTTACTTATCGGTTTGAGAGGACCCTATCGCCTCGTATCCGACCTCTGCCCTCGACTCTCCCATCCATTCCCCCAGCGCCTCACCATCGTGGACGGCGACCAGTCGCACGGGCACCAATTGATTCACCGATGTCTGTGGAGCATCGACATAGACGCGCAAGTAATTTTCCGTCAGTCCGGAGAGGAGCTGACGCTTTTTGTCGCGCTTGCCCTCGAGCAAAATCTTCAGCGAACGCCCCAGGAAACGCTCGGCAAAGGCGTGCTTCTTCGCATGGCCGAGGGCACGTAGGCGTTGACTGCGCGCCTTTTTGGCCTCTGGATGGACGTGATCGGGATATTTTGCGGCTGGCGTGCCGGGTCGGGGCGAGTAACTGAAGACATGCAGGTACGAGAACGGCAGGCTTTCTACCACTTGATACGTGCGCTCAAAATGTGCGTCGGTCTCGCCGGGGAAGCCAATGAGGATGTCGCTGCCGAGCCCACACTCTGGCATACGTGCCATCACCTTGGCGATCAGGTCGCGGTAAAAGGCCACATCGTACCGCCGTCGCATGCGACGGAGGATCTCGTCGTCGCCGCTCTGCAAGCAGATGTGCAAGTGCTTGCAGATTTTGGGGGATTCCGCCATGAAGTCCAATAAAGCATCGCTTACCGTCGTCGGCTCGATGGAATTCAGGCGAATGCGCTCGATGCCTTCCACCCGCACAAGCTGTTCGAGCAACGCCAGTAAACTGACGGGAGGATCGAGATCGTCGCCATAGGCCCCGGTGTGCACACCGGTCAGATCGATTTCTCTGTACCCCGATGCCGCCAAGGCGCGGGCCTGTTCGAGAACGGCAGCCAGGGGGCGGCTGGCGCTCTTCCCACGCAGATGCGGAATGATGCAGAAGCTGCAAAAATCATCGCAGCCATCCTGAACCTTGATGGTCGCCCGAGTGAACGGGCTGACGGTCGTGACCTCGGCATATTCGCCGAAGGAGAATTTTTCCTTGGGGTCACTCTTGAGGATATGCGAGGTGAAGATCTTCCGGGAGGGCTCAGGCGATCGAATGGCCTCTTCGAAGAGCTGGAAGAGCTGTGTCTTCTCGCCGTTGCCGACCACCAACAGCACTTCGGGCATGGCAGCTAACGACTGAGCATCCCGCTGGGCATAGCAGCCTGTGAGGATCACGCGCGCGCCGGGATTGCGCCTGCCCACCGTGCGGATGAGGCGGCGAGCGTCGGCCTCGGCTTGGTTGGTGACGGCGCACGTATTGATGACGTAGTAATCAGCGGGCTGATCGAATTCTACGACATCATAGTGATGCTGGTGAAAGATCCCCCGCACCGATTCCGTTTCGTACGAGTTCAGCTTGCATCCTAGGGTGAAAAATGCCACACGGCTGCCCACAGAAGATCTCCTGCCCATCCCGACGATCTCTGGGTGATGTTTCGAATCGCTCGCTTGTGCTCTATGTAGTGGGCAGTCTAGAGAAAAAGCCGCGGCGAGTCAAGCCAACCGGTCGTTTGTCGCGCCCAGTCGATGCCCTACTTCCGCGACCAGTTTGGCCTTCACCTCGTGTAAGCTGCCCGCTATGCGTGCCCCAGCCGCTTTCCGATGGCCGCCACCGCCGAACACTTCGGCCACCGCCCGCACATCGAAATCGTGTTTGGCCCGTAGGCTGACGCGCACGCATCCAGGTTCATGCTCACGCAGGAAAGCGGCGACCTCGACCCCCTGCATCGAGACCGCGTAATCGACGAAGCCATCACCATCCTCGTCACGGTACTGCTCCTGGCTCAGCAAGGCATGGTCGAGGGATAGTATCGCCAACCGTCCATCGAGTAGGCATTCCAGCGACTGCAGCGTGGCGGCCAGCAGGGAGAGCGTCGCGGGCCGATATTCGTAAAACAGCTGCTCGGCGATGCGTTGCGGATCCGCCCCGGCCTGGACCATCTCGCCGGCGATCATCAAAGCGGCTGGAGTTGTGGAGGAAAACCGGAAGCGACCGGTATCGAAGGCGATGCCGGTGTACAGCCAGGTCGCCAAGGACGCGTCGAATGGCACACCGACCCCGACGCAGATGTGGTAGACGAGTTCGGCCGTCGAGCTCACCTCAGTGCGCACATAGTTGAAGTGGCCGAAGTCGTCATCGCCCGGATGATGATCGATCTTCAAGATCGTCGCCGCTGCCGGCACCAAGCGCGCCACCCGTTCCAGTCGCGACAATGTCGGCACATCGACGGTGATGACATTGGCCACCGGCAACTCTGCCTCAAGGCCATCGCGATAGGGCACGATCGTCTCAATCTCCGGCAAATAGGCATAGCGCGGTGAGAGAAAACCGTCGGCCACTAGCCATGCCTGTTTGCCTAAGGTGCGTAAGATGCGGCCGCATGCCAGCATCGAAGCCAGGCCATCGCCGTCCGGATTCACGTGGGAGGTCACCAAAAATCGGTCAGTCCGTCTGTCGCGAAGCCACCGGGTGATGGCGCTGAGCTCGGGGTCGACACGGGGCGAGAGACGTTGCGAAGGAGCCATAGGTCATCTATCCTTTCCGCCCTCCCTTCCAGGAAAAGAGGGAAAGGCGACATGCTGGCGACCGGTGCTCTCCGCCCTTGCCGCTTTGCAAAGGACACAGAGGGCATCCGTGCTGTCGCCAAATCTCTCGATACCAAGTGCCTTCAGTCACGTCTTAATCATAGCCGCTCAGGAACGCGGATGCCCCATGATTGGGAGGGCAGCCTGCCAAAGGCGTTCACGCGCCAGGGCGTAGCCACGCCGCATCAGGGGTTCGAGGTTGACCACATCGGCACGATTGTACGCGAGTAACCGCTCAAGCGCCGGCACATCGCCACGACGGTAGCGTTCCCATAAAAGTACAGCGTCGTAGCCGGTCAAGCCCACTACTTCGTCATCGCGCACAATGCCCCACTCGCGTTCGATCCGCTTCAACCCACCCCGGTACCCGAGGCGCTGCAAAAAAACCCTCAAATCGATCTGACTCTGGTGGATGGGAATCCCCAGATCGCGTTCAATCAGGGGCAGATCGAACGACTTGCCATTGAACGTGACCAGCAGATCGAAACGGCGTAAGTGTCGCTCTACGGCGTCCAGGTTTTGGCCATAAATGAACGACTGAAACTCGCGGCCGTCATAGAGGCCGATGACGGTGATGCCCTGCCGGCCATGCGCCACCATCCCGGTTTCGATGTCGAGGTAAGCCGTCACCCCTTGAAACTCCCCGAACAGACGCCAGTGCTCGCGCACCGGCAGATGGTGGGCAAAGAAATACACGTCGCCGCGCTGCAAGGCCTCTCGCGATAGGCGCAGGACGACCTGCGCCTGGTCAAGCAAGCTCGGTGGCAGGCCACTGCTCCCGGGATCGGCCAACAGATCATCCCAGGTCCAAATTCCCCGGCGCCACAGGGCCCGTTCCCGCCGTTCGCCAAGGCCTGGGATGTGCAGGAAGGTGTGACGGAGCATCGACCTTAGAGAATCGTCCAACCGCCATCGACGACGAGCACTTGTCCCGTAATGTACTTGGCGGCTTCAGAGGCTAGAAAGATCAGGACTGGCGTCAAATCATCGTAGGTGGCGAGACGTTGCATCGGAATACGGCGAATGGTGTTACGCAGGACGTCGGGGTCCGCAAAGCGCGCTTCATTCATCGGGGAGAGGAAATAGCCAGGGGCGAGGGCATTGACGGTGATCTGATAGCGTGCCCACTCGGCGGCGAGGTAGCGCGTCAACTGGATCACGCCGCCCTTGGCTGCACCATAGGAGCCCAGCGTTGGCACCGCCACCAGCCCTAACACCGAGACGACGTTGATGATTCGCCCATGGCGCTGATTGATCATCACCTTGCCGGCCGCCTGCGCGCACAGAAATGTCCCATGCAAATCGGTGTTGATGACGCGCCGCCATTCCTCTTCGGTGATCTCGGCCATCGACTTTTCCACGGCGACCGCAGCGTTATTGATGAGAATGTCGATGCGCTGACAGCGCTCAACGGCTTGGTCGACAAGACGCCGGACATCGCCGGCCTGGGTGATGTCAGTTTTCACCGCCAGGCAGCGCCGCCCCTTGCGCTCCACCGCCGCTGCGACCTCCTCCAGCGCCGGCAGATTCCGCGCCGCGATCACCACATCGCAGCCGACATCGGCAAACGCTAAGGCGGCCTCCTTCCCGAGCCCGCCGCTGGCGCCGGTGATTAAGGCCGTCCGGCCTTCGAGACTGAAGATCGAGAGATCCATCAGATCGAGATATTCCTGTATGGACGCAGGGTCAGTGATCAACCGACCGGCACGTAACCCCGTCCTCCATCTGAACCCGCTACATCATCCTGCAGAAAAGGGATATCGTCGATACGCACCCGCGACGTGTGCATGTGCTTGGCGTGGGTTTCGAGGAGTGGGACATTGCCCCATTCGTCCCGAAGTTGCGCCGCGCCCTTCACCACCTCATCTTTGGTCAATGGCTCTCCCACCAAACAGCCGATGAGCATCACATTGCGTTTGCCTTCCACCGGAAAGACATAGATCGCCGAGAAAAGCTCGTTCCAACATTTATAGACCGCACGGAACAGGGTGTTGTCTGGCCCGACGACATCGCTGATCAGATTGAAGGCGAAGACGCCTGCCGGCGTGAGGCGCTTGACGGCTAGGTGAAAGAATTCACGGGTGATGAGGTGATAGGGCACCGCCTCTGAGAAGTACGCATCGTGCACGATGAGATCGTAACGTTTAGTGCTATTGGCCAGGTAGGTTCGGGCGTCGTCGATAATCACGTTGAGGCGTGGTCCGCTGCGAAAATGGAAATAGCGCTCCGCTACCTCGACAACAGCTGGATCAATTTCCACAATGTCCATCTCGATCGATGGGTAATCGACGTGAAATTTCTTCGGCGTCGATCCGCCTCCAAGCCCGAGGAAGAGGACCGTGCGGATGTCCCGTTTAAAGACCCAGGCCAGGTGGAAATACTCCGTATAGCGAAAGTCGCTTTTCGCCGGGTCGTCCACGTACATGCCGCTTTGCAATGACTCCCCAAATTTGAGATGCCGGACCTGACCGTCGTCGGTCACGACGATGTGATGATGCTCGCTCGCCTTGGTAAATAGCGTTTTCGGATACCCGGTATAGGTACGATAGTGGTCCAGCATGGCGGCTAATACCTTTCGCAAGTCACCCCATAGCTTCACCGGCCCCTCACCGCGTTCATCGCGCCAGTCGCTCGGATGTGGGGATGCCTGCATCCGAGCGACACGGCGCAAACCCGCCTCTATAGCCCTTTCCCGCCCTGATTATACGGACTATCGTCGCACCGCCGCAAGGGAAAAGTTCCCATTGCGGCGGCATCATCCCCCGATACCACCTCCTCTCCCAGACCGCTGCGGTGATGGGGATTGCCTTCGCCGCTCGACTTTGCTACCGTATGGATGGAGATGATGATGGATACTCTCACCCACTTGCTGACTCATTGCGAAGCACGGCGCCGATCCCGCGTTTACGAGGCTTATACCCAGCGCGTCGGGCGCTCACCCGAACCATGGCTGAGCGCCGATGACTCCGGATGGCTGACGGCGGATACCCTGCGCGATCTGCGCGCCACTCTCCACGCGGCAGAGCCCTCGCAGAAGCGTGGAATACGTTATGTGTTGCGTTTTGCCGCCGATGAGTATCTGCAAGGCCAGACGCAAGCCCTGCGCTCTGATCTCCTCGCCCGGCAACAACAGGCCGTCGTCGACATTCCAGCCATGGAAGATTCCTTACCCCTCTGGCAAGTGACCACCCTGATCGCCAGCGAGCGGAAACGCGTTAAGCGTGAGATCATCGAAACCGCCAGTACCACTGCCATCGACAGCCTGAATCGGTCTTACCGGGCCCTGTGGTCGCGCCTCTTCAGCGCGATCCAAAGCTTAGGGTACCCAAGCCCTTTAGCCTTGTGGGAAGAGGTATCAGGGGTAGCCTTTGACGACTACCTTAAACCCCTTGAGGCCATCCTGCGTGACACCGAGGACACCTACCGCGATCAGATGCAGTGGTATCTGAAACGCGCCTTCGCCATTCGGCTGGAGACCGCCCGCCGGCATGATATCGTTGCCCTCTTCGGTTCGGAGGAAACGGCCCCGTGGTTCCCCCGGGCGGATCTTATCCCGACACTGGAGCACTGGCTCAGCGATTGGGGATGGCAGGTCGCCGACCGCGCCAGTTTTCGCTTAGAGCGCCATGAGAGCGTCGCGGGTGGCGCCTATTGCGCGCCCTTACACATTCCGACGGACGTCCGCTTAGCTCTTGCGCCGATGGCAGGGCTACGCGGCTTTGCCCAGGCATTGGGGGAGACTGGCAAAGCCCTGCTACTTGTTTCCGTTCCGGCCGATGCCCCCATCCAATGGCGCTGCTTTCCCGACCCTTCGCTCCTAGAGGCACAGGCAGACCTGTGCGCCGGGCTGGTGCGCGCGCCGCAATGGCTGACGGTGTATCGCCACGTTCGACAACCAGGGGAACTGTTGCGTTTGATTCACCTCGAGCGTTTGTTCATTGTGCGGCGATACATCGGCAAATGTCTCTATGAACGGACGCTCTATGAAGATTTCGCCCTCGACGGCAAAGAGGAAGCCTACCGAGACGCCTTGCGCAAAGCCTGCGGGTTTGCGTATCCGGACGCATACTACTTGCACGACGTCGAACCGGGATTTACGACACTGTGGACCGTGCGTGGTTGGCTCCTTGGAGCACACCTTCGCCAGCAATTGCAGCGACAGTACGCGGATGAGTGGTTTCGCGAGCCCGATGCGCTGGAAGCCTTGCGCGAGTTTTGGGCCAGTAGCCCATACCACACGGTCGAAGCCCTGACAGAGCGGCTTGGAGGGTCGATGACCGATGTGGCTCCGGTGGTTGCCGACCTCTTGAGCGAGCTGTGACCCACCTCGGCACTACCCTACGGCAATTTCTCGCCGCCCTAACTCCGCTTGTCAGCCCTTACCGCTGGGATTTCGCCGTCGGCCTCATGGCAACCGCCGCCGCGAACGGGTTGGCCGTGTTGATCCCTCTGACCTTTCGCGAGGCCGTCGACGACATCGTCCAGCGTGGTCTAGGGGCGCCGTTGCTGCTGTATGGGCTCGCCGTGATCGCCTTGACCGCCTGCAAAGGCGGGGGCGATTATCTAGCGCAGCGACGCATCGCTGGGATGGGACAATCCATCGCCTACGATCTGCGCAACCGCCTGTTCTTCCACCTGCAGTCCTTGCCAGCGGGCTATTTCGATCGCGCCAACACCGGCGACCTCATGGCCCGCGCGACTTCGGATGTCGAAGGAGTGCGGATGTTCATCACCTGGAGTCTGAGCACCATCTTGGAAATGGTGTTTCTCTTCACCGCCGCACTCATCCTCATGTTGTTGATGAGCTGGCCTCTCACTCTGATGGCCTGCGCCGTCTTTCCGATCCTGGGCTTCACGGTGGTCAAATTTCGCCGCCGGATTCGCCCACGTTATTTGGCCGTTCAGGAGCAATACGGCGTGGTAGCCACCGCTGTCCAGGAGAATCTGGCGGGCATGCGGCTCATCCAGGCCTACCAAGCCGAACCCATGGAGATCGCCCGCTTCGAGGACTTCAATCGGGAACTCTTTCGACGCAACTTGGCCGCCGCCCGCGAGCGCGCCTTCTTCATGCCGGTTATGTTCTGGCTCGGCTCCGCCTCAACGGGTATTATCCTGTGGTTCGGCGGCAGCCAAGTCTTGGCCGGACGGTTAACGCTGGGCGAATTCGTCGCCTTCATCGGCTACGTCGGGCTCCTCGCCAAGCCATTGACTATTGTGGGATGGGTCATCAGCTTGGCCCAGCGCGCCGTGGCATCCTTGGCCCGTATCGATGAGATTCTCTCCGTTCAGCCCATGCGAAACGTCACTCCACAACGCGCTGCATCACCGTCCTTCGTCGCTAAAGGGCCACGGACGCGACCGATTGTCGTCTTCGACCGGGTGGATTTTGCCTACGATGGACGGCCGGTATTGCAGGGCATCAACCTGCAAGGTTGGAGGGGAGAGCTGGTGGCTATGACCGGCCCCAGCGGCGCCGGGAAGAGCACCATCGTCCACCTTATTTCCAGGCTGTATGATGTTTCCGCCGGGGCGGTATTGCTCGATGGGGTGGACGTTCGTAAGCTTCCCGTGTCCGAGTTGCGCCGCCATGTCGCCGTCGTCCCGCAAGAGACGTTTTTGTTCTCGGTCACTGTCGCCGACAACATCGCTTATGGCCGACCGGAGGTGCCCCCCGAAGCCGTCGAAGGCGTTGCCCATGAGACGTGCCTGTGGGAGTCGATCGTCTCCTTCCCTAAAGGCATCGACACCCTGGTGGGCGAGCGTGGCATCACCCTCTCCGGAGGCCAGAAGCAACGAGTAGCCCTAGCGCGGGCTCTGCTCTACGGCGGCGACGTCTTGGTGCTGGATGATCCGTTTTCCAACGTCGACGCCGAGACGGAAGAAAGGCTTCTGACGACCGTGCGAGCCGCAGTCCGCGACCGTTTTGTGCTCTTGATCACGCACCGCGTCAAAACCTTGCAGGCGGCCGATCGCGTCATCGTCCTGGCCGATGGTCACATCGTGGCCGAAGGTCCGCATCGACAGCTCTTGGCACAGGGTGGACTATATCGCAGTATCTATGAACGACAGTGTCTCCGAGAAAGCCTGGCGTGAGACCCGGCAGGTGCGCTCATGACGATTGCCCATCACCCCGAGGAGGAAGTACTGGGACGCATTTACGACCATCGCTTGATGCGACGGCTGTTCGGCTATGTGCGTCCTTACACCATATACTTCATCTTGGCCGCCGGCCTCATGGTGCTGTGGTCGGCCGCACAATTGGCTGGTCCCTATCTCATCAAAATCGCCATCGATGGCTATATCTTGCAGCATGACCAGGTCGGATTAGGGGTGTTGACCGGGCTCTACTTCGGCGCTCTGATCGTGGCGGCTGGCGTGCGGGGGGCGCAAATCTACGCGCTGTCCTACATGAGCCAGCGAGTGATGTATGACCTCCGGACGCAGCTCTTTGCTCATCTGCAGCGTTTGTCGCCGGCGTTTTACGACCGCAACCCGTTGGGACGTATCATGAGTCGTTTGACCAGCGACATCGATGCCCTCAACGAGATGCTCACCTACGGCCTCATCGGCATTTTGGCGGATGCGCTGACGCTGGTCGGCATTATGGTGATTCTCCTCCACTTGCATCTGCCGCTGGCTTTGGTCACTTTCCTCGTGTTGCCGCTGTTGATCGGTAGCTTTCTCGTATTTCGCGGCCCTATGCGCGAGACCTATCGCGACATTCGTGTCAAGCTGGCGCGCGTCAATGCCACCCTGCAGGAAAACCTCAGTGGCATGCGCGTGGTCCAGTTGTTCCGGCGTGAGCTCTTAAATCGCAGCCAGTTTCAACGCATTAATCGTGAGCACCTCGAGGCCCACCTCCGCTCTATTTGGTACCAGGCTCTGTTCACGCCGGTGATCGGCGTCGTCACTGCGGTCGGCCTTGCGCTCGTACTGTGGAAGGGTGGCGGCTGGGCTGTCGAAGGGTCCCTCACCGTGGGCACTTTGGCGGCATTCCTCAGTTATGTGCAACGCTTCTTTCAGCCGATCGAAAACTTCAGCGAGCAGTACACCCTGATGCAATCGGCCATGGCGGCGGCCGAGCGCATCTTTCATCTGCTCGACCAGCCGACCGACATTCGCGACGCGCCTCATCCGGTGCCAGTACCGAGGTTCCGTCAGGCTTTAGAGTTCCGGCGGGTGTCCTTCGCCTACGCCCGTGGCGATGCCGTGCTGCATGACCTGTCGTTCTCGGTGCGCAAAGGCGAGCGTGTTGCCTTAGTGGGACCGACGGGAGCAGGGAAGACCAGCATCGTTAGTCTGCTGCTGCGGTTTTACGAGCCGCAAGCGGGCGAGATCCTTATCGATGGGGTGGACATCCGACGCATGTCCCTGGCGGATTTACGGCGGAAAATAGGTTTGGTCCTGCAGGATCCCTTCCTGTTCTCAGCTCCGCTGGAGCATAATTTGACCTTAGGCCATCCCAGCATCAGCCGCCAAGGCCTGCGACACGCCGCTCAAGTGCTCGGGACGTCGCGCTTGATTGAGCGCCTGCCGCAAGGACTTGACACGCCGATCATGGAACGAGGCGCCAACCTTTCCGTCGGCGAGAAGCAGCTGTTGGCCTTGACGCGGGCCTTGGCCTACGACCCGGAGATATTAATCCTCGATGAAGCCACCTCGAGCGTCGACTCTGAGACCGAGGCCATGTTGCAGGAGGGAATCAAGACTCTCTTGGCCAACCGCACGGCCCTGGTGATCGCTCACCGGCTGTCGACGATCCGGGAGATGGATCGTATCCTGGTATTGCACCACGGGCACCTGATGGAGGAAGGCACGCACGATGCCTTGCTGGCAGCCGGTGGTTTATATGCCAGACTCTATGCTCTGCAATTTGCCGCAGAAGCGGAATCTCCTGACGCGCCGCTCGCTGTCAAGCCCCCCTCCGAAAGATGTCCACCGTTGCCAACCGTGTCGCTTACTTCCCGGCTTGCCCCAAACGAGTGAACGACATACAATCGCCACGCCCGATGAGAGCCTTCTTCCTCTTTGCTGAGTGTGTCGCTTCGCGCTCTGCGCGCGTTGATATGCCCCTTCGCCTCGATAGGGCACGATATTCTCCGGGCCTCGAGTATAGATGCACACTCATCAGCTTAGCCCGGCGGGGAGGGGAGCGACGCGAACACCAGCACGACTCAAAGGAACGGGTTACAGCACTCGTCTTATACGAGTAGTTCACACTTATGAGCCACGGAGCAATGAAGAGAGCGACAAAGGAGGGGAGCCATGGAAATCTCGACCACCACGATTCGCCTGCGCGCTTCGCATGGAGAGATGCGGTGCCACCAGGCCCAACCCCGTGCGCCAGGCAAATTCCCGGCGGTGATGGTCATGATGGAAGCATTTGGTCTCAACGACCACATCAAGGAGGTAGCTGAGCGCATCGCACAGGAAGGCTATGTGGCGATCGCACCCGATTTATATTACCGTCAATCGCCCAATGTCGTGGGTTACGATGACCTGCCTACGGCCATTTCCCTGGCCCAACAGCTCGACCGCGATGGTGCCATCGCCGATTTGCGGAGGGTCATCAGCCACCTGAAGGCACAACAGTTTGTCAACGCCGATCGCATCGGCATCACCGGGTTTTGCATGGGCGGAACGATCGCCTTTCTGGCCGCCTGCAAGTTGGCCGCCGAGATCAAGGCCGCCGTGTCATTCTACGGCGGCGGCATCGCCGCAGACGCACCCACGGCGCCCCTCTCCGTCGCCAGTGAGCTACAAGCCCCGATCCTGTGCTTCTTTGGCGAAAACGATCCATACATCCCACTTTCGCAGGTGATGGCGATCGAGGAGCGGCTGCGATCGTTGGGGAAAACTTACGAGATCAAGGTCTACGCCGGCGCCGACCACGGTTTTTTCTGCGACGAGCGGGAGTCCTATCACGCGGAAGCGGCGGCGGATGCGTGGGAGCGGACGAAGGCGTGGTTTGAGCAGTATCTGAAAGGCTAGAAACAGGTCGGCTCGCTCTGATAACCCCTCACCCTCGGCCGCTCCCGAAACAAGCCAATTCTAAGATGACGACAGCAAGCCCGCAAAGCGTGCCCAGCGATATTTAGCGCCGAGTCCCGCCACTGGCTTTTCCGTCTCATACGGGTATGCCAAGATACGATGCTCCTGCAAGTAGCGGGCGGCTTCTTCCACCGCGACGTCGCCGACGAGCGATGCCACCACGGGCTTATCGATGCCTTGCCGTCGCGCCTCCTCGACGACATCCACAAGCAGATGGGCGAAGACCATCGGCGGCGTGATGATCGTATGCCAATAGCCCAAGATCAGCGAGTGCACGCGCGGTTCGTACAGCGCCAGATTGATGGTCTTCTTGTAGGTCTCTGGCGGCTCACCGCCGGTAATATCGACTGGGTTCCCGGCCGCCCCGAAGGGAGGGATGAATTGCCGGAAGGCCTGATCCAGGTCGGGCGGCATCGCCATGAGCTTCAAGCCATGGTCCACACAAGCATCGGATAACAACACGCCCGAGCCACCAGCGCCGGTCACGATCAGCACGTTTTCGCCCTTCGGCGTCGGGAGCATTTGCAAGGCTCTGGCGAACTCCAGCATCTCGTTCAAGTGCTGCGCCCGGATGACGCCGGCCTCCCGGAACACCCCCTCGTAAATCCGATCGTTCCCCGCCAACGCGCCGGTGTGTGATTTGGCGGCCCTGGCCCCCATATCCGTGCGCCCAGCCTTGAGGACCACGATCGGCTTACGCTTGGCGACGCGCTGAGCCACCTCGGCGAAGGCGCGACCATCCTTGAGATCTTCGACGTGCATGGCGACCACCTGCGTATTGGGATCATGCTCGAAAAAGGCCAGCAGGTCGTCCTCATCGATATCCGACTTATTGCCCAGTCCGATGATGGCCGACACCCCCATCTTGTTTGAGCGGCTGAAGCCGATGATCGCCATGCCGACGCCGCCGCTTTGCGAGGTCAGCGCCACCGTCCCCCTCTCGCTATACGGTGTGCAGAAGGTGGCGCAGAGATTTTTCGGCGTGTAATAAAAGCCGTAGATGTTCGGCCCCATCAAGCGGATATTGTGGCGGCGCGCCACCTCCACCACCTCCTGCTGGAGTTGCGCCTCGCCGATCTCGGCAAATCCGGACGGGATGAGGATGGCCCCCCGCACGCCTTTCTCGCCGCATTCTTCCAGCACCTGCGCCACAAAGCGCGCCGGGATGCAGAAAATCGCGATGTCCACCGGCCCGGGAATATCTTTGACGCTGCGATAGCATGGGCGGTTCATGATGGCATCGGCGCGGGGATGGATGGGGTACAACTGCCCTTGATATCCACCGTTGACGATGTTCTCCATGACGGCGTAGCCGATCTTCCCCTGTTCGGGGGAGGCGCCGATGACAGCGATAGCGTCCGGCATGAGAATGCGCTGCATGGCCGCCCGCATGTCCTCGACAGAGTGATGTGTGCGCGGCGGGGCTTCCGTGAAATCCACGAGAATGCGGGCATCGACGGCGACTACCCCGGTAGGGCTCGCCATGACGGGGTTCAGATCGACCTCGGCGATCTCCGGAAAATCCGCCGCCAATTGCGAGGCATTGACGATCAGCGATGCCAGGGCTTCCTGGTTCACCGACGGCTGGCCGCGCACGCCCCGCAGGATGGCCGCGCCGCGAATGTCGTTGACCATGCGGGCAGCCTCCGTCGGGGTCGTAGGGGCAAGGCGAAAGGTCGTATCCTGCAGCGTCTCGACGAAGACACCGCCGAGGCCAAACATGACCACAGGGCCGAAAGCCGAGTCGCGCATCGCTCCGACGATGACTTCGTGCCCGCCAGAGACCATCTGTTGGATTTGCACGCCGGCGATATGCGCGTCGGCTTTATAATGCCAGGCATTGGCCGTGATCGTCCGATACGCCTGCCGGACCTCACGGGCATTGCTCACGCCAAGCATGACGCCACCGGCCTCGGTTTTATGCACAATGTCGGGAGAGGCGATCTTCATCACCACCGGAAAGCCGATATCGCGAGCCATCCGGACGGCCTCTTCGACGGATGTCGCCAGTCCTTCCTTCGGCGTTGGGATGCCGTACGTCTCGCAGATCTCACGCGCCTCGGGGGCCGTTAGGAGATGCCGTCCTGTGCCCCGTACCCCCTCTAATATCGCTCGAACTCGGGATTGATCGCCGCTCATCAGACCGTCTCCCCATCTTGGCGTCTGCTATTTCCAATCATGCACCACATGGGCTCCCCAGCCCGCTCATTTTCTCCGCGAACCCTTTCCCTTTCCCAAGGGCCATCTGAGGGTCTCTCCCCACCTCAATCGACACCACTACTGCATCTCTCCCATCCTTGCGAACCCGGAAACACCCTGACCTAGCCGCATTGTCTCGACAACACCTTCATAGGCTCGCTCCGGGGCCGCATCTGCCCAGGCATTACAGGGGTGCTCGCCGCTTGAGGCCTCGATTCGGTAGCATTCACGCCCTTAAGAGCACTCCTGTGCCGATTTCATGCGCGATGACGTCATTGGTCGTTCAACCGAACACTCGGTTGACGTTGCGAGGTTCATCAAGGTAGCTCGGAATAAGTTTGGAAATTGACGATGGTTAGCGAGGCCGACAGGACAGCGGGACGATATCCCCGTCCTGTCGGCTGGTAGGGTCACCGGCGCGAAATGCTTGCCCCGGAATCGGCATCGAACAGATGGAATCGACTCATGTCGAAGTAAACCGCCATTTCGTGCATGGGGCGCGCCGCAGTCGTGGGATCGAAGCGCGCCACGAAGGTGTGGTCGCCGGCTCCCAATTCGACTTGGACTTCCGATCCCAGTGGTTCCACGACATTGACTTTTGCGGGGATACGTTCTTGCTGGTGTTCGCCCGACTCATGGCGATCCGAAATGTTTTCGGGACGGATGCCGAACACGACCTTTTTGTTGATGTGACTGCTGTACCGGTCCGCCTGGCTTTTGGGGATCTTGACCGCGAACTTACCGAGATCGACATGCAGGTCGGAGTTTTGCGCCACCAGCCTGCCCTCGAAGAAATTCATCGCCGGGCTGCCGATGAAGCCCGCCACAAACATATTGACAGGGTGATCGTACACCTCCATAGGAGCACCAACCTGCTGGATTTCGCCGTTGTTCATGATGACGATACGGTCGCCCATGGTCATAGCTTCCACTTGGTCATGGGTGACGTAGATCATCGTCGCTTCGAGCTGATAGTGGAGCTTGATCAACTCGCTGCGCATCTGGACGCGCAACTTGGCATCCAGGTTGCTCAACGGCTCGTCGAAGAGAAAGACCTCCGGCTGCCTGACGATGGCGCGCCCCACCGCGACGCGCTGTCGTTGACCACCGGAGAGCTGACGGGGTTTGCGGTCCAACAGCTCTTCGATACCGAGAATGCGGGCTGCTTCACGGACCCGCCGGTCGATTTCCGGTTTGGGGGTCCGGCGCAATTTCAGGCCGAAGGCCATGTTCTTATAGACGTTCATGTGTGGATACAGAGCGTAATTCTGGAACACCATCGCGATGTTGCGGTCCTTGGGGGGGACATCGTTGACCACGCGGTCGCCGATCATGATCGTGCCATCGGTCGCCTCCTCGAGGCCCGCGATCATCCGCAGCGTGGTGGTTTTCCCGCAACCGGATGGCCCGACGAACACCACGAACTCTTTATCGGGAATTTCCAGGTTGACGCGGTTGACCGCGACGACCTTATCGAAGCGTTTGCTCAGATCTTGGAGCGTGACTTTTGCCATACCACCATCTCCCTCTTAACTCCTTCGAACACTCCCTGGTTTCCCCTCGGGGATGCATGCCATGTCGGACGCCGCCACGGTCGTGATGGGCGCACTGTGAGGCCACAACGCACGTCGTCCCCCGCCGTCTCACGGCAGTGGGTGTGCAATGACGGCGGCACAGCAGCCGCCGATGGTTACTTGATCGCCCCCTGCGTCAGGCCAGACACATAATAATCCATGAACACGACGTAGACGAGGACGATCGGGATCGATCCCAACACGGCACCGGCCATCAACGAACCCCAGTAGAAGATATCGCCGCGGATGAGCTCGGCGGTGACGCCAACAGTCGTCGTTTTTTGGGCAGTCGAAGAGATGAACGTTAGGGCATAGATGAACTCATTCCAGGAGATGGTGAACGCGAAAAGAATCGCGCAGATGATCCCGGGGATGGCTACAGGCAACACAATGCGTACCAATGCCTGGAACCGTGTGCAGCCATCGACCATGGCACACTCTTCGATCTCTTGCGGGATGGTGCGGAAATACCCAAGCAAGAGCCATGTACAAAACGGCACCAAGAACGTCGGGTAGGTGACGATCAGGGCCCAGACGCTATCGGCCAACCCAAGTCGATTCACGACTTGAGCGAGGGGCAAGAACAGCAGGGTCGTCGGGACGAGATAGGTGATGAACACCGCGGTGCCAAAGCTCGGCGCCCCACGAAAGCGCAGGCGGGCCAGGCTGTATGCGGCCAAGATGGCGATGACGATGGAAAACGTCGTCGACAACACGCTCACCAGGATGCTGTTAAATAGCCACGTCAGAAATGGAGTATCACGCAGCAGCAATGCGTAATGCTCAAGGGTCGCGCCACGTTGAATCAGGAAGGGTACCGCTTGTAGATCGTATAGTTCCCCATCTGACTTAAAAGACGTCACCAACATAAAATAGAAGGGGAACAACGCAAACAAGATAAAAGGGATCAGCGGCAGATGGAGTGAAAAGAGTTGACGGACGAACTGTTTTGTCCGCGGCTTCATGTTCTACTCCTTCCGGACAAAGCGCAGTTGGAAATAGACCACCATGACCAGGATGGGGAACATGAAGAGGGACACGGCCGCCCCCTCACCGATTTTCCCCGACTGCAGACCAATCTGATTGGCCAGGGTCGCGAAGAGGTGGGTGCTGTTGATCGGACCACCACGTGTTAAGACGTACACGATATTGAAATCGCTGAAGGTAAAAATCGTCGAGAACAAGATCACGATCGCCAAGACCGGTTTTAGCATAGGGACGGTGATATACCAGAAGCGAGCCCAAGCCCCTGCCCCATCGGTTTTGGCAGCCTCATAAAGTTCTTGCGGAATGGACACCAGGCCGGCAAGGATGGTGATGGCGAAGAACGGTAGGCCACGCCAAATATTGACGGTAATGACGGCGGCCTTGGCCAAGTGTGGCGTACCCAGCCAGTTCGGCCCCACTTGGACGATGCCGAGGTTCACCAACGTCCAGTTGATCACGCTGTACAACGAGTCGAACATCCACCACCAGCCCAACGTGCTCAGGGCGGTGGGAATGACCCAGGGCAGTAGCACCGCTCCGCGCACCCACTTTTTGAATCTCACGGTGCGGAACAACAGCAGCGCCAGAATCATGCCCAGGACTGTTTTGAAGAACACCGCTGTGAAGGTAAACTCAAAAGAGTTCCGCAGCGTCTGCAAAAAGATGCCATCATGGAGCAGATTCCAGTAGTTCCGTAGGCCAATGAACGATCCCGGCTGTCCGACCCAACTATCGGTGACGCTGAAATAGAGTGCCATCACAAAGGGCCAGGCCACCAGCACACCGAGCAGCGTGAAGGCGGGAGCGATCAAGGTATACCCCATCACATGCTCACGCTGGAAAAAGCGATGGATCTTCGTCAGAGTGGAGTCCGGCAGGGAGGTACTCAGAGCCGTGGCGCTGGTAAGCCCTTGGTCTTTACGTTCCATGGCCTTGGTTGGCATGTTGAGTCCCCCCTTCAGGTCGATCAGGCCCATGATGACCCATAAGACCTTTTAACTCCTCAGAGTTTTTAGTGCGGCGATTATACGGTTGCCTCACGGTTCTGTCAACAAAATTCAAGCTATTACAGGACATCCCAACCGCCCAGGCTGTCTGTGATCAAGGCGGTGTGGGCGGGGTGCGGTCAAGCTCCGGGCGAATCCGGATCTCCACCAGCAAATCGCCAGGTTCCCCCCCCCAGCGTCCAGGTTCTCCCTCCCCGCGTAGGCGCAATCGGGCGCCGTTTTGCACCCCTGGCGGAATGTCAATGGTGAGCGTACGCACGACGCGGACGGTTCCCCGCCCCGCACAATGGGCGCAAGGGTCGGTGATGATCACCCCCTCTCCCTGACACACGGTGCACACGCGCAGTGCCGGCAACAGCCATGTCGGTTGCCAGATTTCCCGAGCCCCCCGGCATTGCGGGCACTGATACGGCGCCTTGCCCCCTGCCATCCGGCTTCCCGAGCACTGCGGACACCACCGAGAGGTGGGCACCCGCAGGCGGGCCTCCGTGCCACGGCGGCCGTTTTGCGGGGCGATGCTGAGGGTGTAACGTTGATCCTGGCCGCGTTGCGGTTTATGGGCCTGCACATGGCCGTGAACGTGGAGCATATGCTGGATGGCTGCCGCAATCCAAGCACGGGAAGGGGTGGCCTGTGGCGGTGCCCAGGGAGGCGGCCCCCAGGGACCCCAGCGGTCGTACTGGGCGCGCCGCTCAGGGTCGCGGAGCGTGGCATAGGCTTGGTTGAGGCTTCGCAGACGCGCCTCGGCGTCTGGATCCTCTGGATGCAAGTCCGGATGATAACGTGCGGCCAAGCGATGATAAGCCAGCTTGATGTCGTCGAGACCGGCCTCTCGACTGACCCCGAGGATCTGGTAGTAATCAGGCTCTCCCATCGCTTGTTTCCCGATTCGCTTTGCCAACGACCACTTTGGCGGGGCGCAACAGACGATCATGGATCATGTAGCCGCGTTGCACTTCATCTACGATGAGGCCGTCTTGGCTTGGCGCCACCGCCACGACTTCGACGGCCTCATGCCGCATGGGATCAAATGGCTCGCCCAGCACTTGCAGTTCGCGCACGCCGACTTTGGCTAAGGCATCTTTGAATTGCTTCAGGACCATGCTAACACCTTCGGCGATCTGTCTACTGGCTGGCGTCGGGTCTTGGTGCGCGGCCGCCAGAGCTCGTTCCAGATTATCGAGACCAGGCAGGAGGGCACTCAGCAAGTCGGTCGTGGCATATTGCTTGACCTCCTCGAATTGCCGCGTGGTGCGTTTGCGGTAGTTGTCGAAATCCGCCATGACACGCAGGCATTGCTCGCGCGTCGCTTCGTAGTGCTTCGTCACCTTCGCGAGGGCGGCTTCCAATTCCTGCACGCGCAACTCAGCGGGCACCTCGGTCGGCGTCAGAGAGGTCGCCGCATTCTCCTCCGATGGATCGGCCTCCATCTCGCAAGCTTCCATGTCAGCCTTCGGCATGCCTGACCTTTCGTCGTGCTCATCGCCGCTGCGAATCGGTATTTTCATACACATCATCCCTTGCTGAACATACGCGTGAGGACATTGGCGGTATATTCGACAATCGACATCAAACGCGGATATTCCATACGCTTCGGGCCGAGAATCCCCACGACGCCTAGCGGTTGTTCACCCTCGTTATAGGTGTGGGTGATCAGACTGCACTCCATCACATCCTCGACGGCGCTCTCGGAGCCGATAACCACGTTGACCCCCTCCGCTTCCAGACACCGGTCTAAGAGGCGCAATAACTTTTCTTTCTCTTCAAGCGTTCGCAGGACGGCCCGCATCCGTTCTTGGTGTTGGGCAAATTCCGGCTGATCCAAAAAATGCGCGGTGCCGCCGATCTTCACCTCCCCCAGGCTCGGTTGCAGCGCGGCGTCGAGGAGCGCTTTCTGGCTCAGTTCCATGGCTCGCCTCAACAGTTGGTCGTAGTGAGCGCGCTCTAACGCCATGAGTTGTGTCACCCGAGCACGGATCTCCGCGAGTGTGAGTCCGGCGAATTCTCCAGCCACATAGCGGTTGATGGCATTCAATTCAGGCTGGGTCAGATCCTCTTCCAATTCGATGACGCGGTTGCTGATAAAACCGGAGCGCGCCACGAAAATGGCCAAGATTTGGCGCGGTCGCAACCGGATGAACTCCAAATGCGCCATGACCACCGCTGACAGACGCGGCACCATGACGAGCGCGGCATGGTGCGTTAAAGAAGCGAGCATCTGCGAGGTGATTTCCAACAGCACATCGACATCGTGCGCCGATGAGGCCTGATAGGTCTCGTCGATCTTGGCCGACTCGGCTTTCGGCAGCACGGGAACTTGCAGCAGGCTGTCGACATAGAAGCGGTAGGCTTTGTCGGTCGGGACGCGACCAGCTGAGGTGTGGGGTTGCGATAGATAGCCCAATTCCTCTAGACGCCCCATCACCTGCCGAATGCTCGCGGGGCTGAGGTCGACGCGATAGCGACGCGAGATCGTGCGCGACGCCACCGGCTCGATCGAGGTGATGTAGACGTGCACGATGGCTTTTAAGATGCGTTGCTCTCGGGGAGTCAGCATCGTGGCCATACGGCATCCTGTCCTTCAGCCTGGAAGATCGCTGTCACAGCCTTCTCTACGCACCATTCTGCCACGTCATTGTAACATCGCTGCCAAGGCGCTTCAATCGCGTTGCTCTATGGGCACATCGCGCAGAAAGCGCGCCGCTTCCTCTGGAAGCGTCGGGTTGATGTAAAAACCGGTGCCCCATTCAAAGCCGGCGACGCCCGTCAGCCGCGGCGTAAGCTCCAGATGCCAGTGGTAATAGGCATCACAGGCAGTGGTCCAGGGCGCACTGTGCAACATGAGATTATACGGTGGATCTTGCAGCAGAGTGTGAATCCGCTGTAACACCTCCCGCAATATAGCCGCCAGCAAGTGATAAATCTCGCGCGATGCTCGCTCAAAGGCGGCTGCATGGGTTTTGGGCAGGAGGCAGACCTCGAATGGGAAGCGCGAGGCGAAGGGTGTCAGGGCAACAAACGCGGCATTTTCGACCACCACGCGCTCGCCCATTTGCATGTCTTGCTGGATTAGCGCACAGAAGAGACAGCCGCCATGGCGACGATAATACTCGGCGCAGGCCGTCAGCTCCTCCTGCAACCGCTTAGGCACGATCGGCAGGGCGATCAGCTGCGAATGGGGATGCTCCAAGGAGGCACCCGCCGCAGCGCCATGGTTTTTAAAGATCTGCAGCGAGCAGAAGCGTGTATCTTGCATAAGGTCGAGCGTCCGGTCGCGAAATGCCCACAGCACTGCTTCGATGTGCGCTAGCGGCAACGTGGCCAGGGAAGCGTGATGATCCGGCGTCTCGATGATGACCTCGTGCGCGCCAATGCCGTTCATTTTCTCGAACAGCCCCTGGGTACGCTCATCGAGCGCGCCCTCAATGCCCAGGGCCGGATAGCGATTCGGCACCACGCGTACTTGCCATCCGGGCGCATTCGGCGCTGACCCCACGCTGCGATAGGCTAGTACTTCGCTCGGCGTGCTCTCTTCCTGTCCCGGACAAAACGGGCAAGGCCCACCCCGCTTTGCGGCTGCCTCGAGCTGGAAGTCGGAGGGCCTCCGGCTGCGCTCGATCGAGAAAATGACCCAGCGCCCCACGATCGGATCTTTCCGTAATTCCCGCATCCTCCCTGCGCTCTCCCCCCAAAGACATCGCCAAGCAACGCTCGTGCCAAAGCCTCGTTTGATATTAATCAGGCCATCGGATAAAGTCAATCGCCAAGCGCCGGTGGCGGCTGAGGTACGAGCTCCTTTCGGTTCACTCAGTACACGGCCAAGCATAGCTTTGTCTAGCAAAATTCACGCTCTTATGCTAGCATGCAGCGCTGAATTTCGCAGCCATACTGACCCTCAGGTGGATAGCGCATGTCATTGACCGATATCCTCATCCCAGACTGGATTAAGCAAGGTTTGCGTCGGGCGGTACAGGATCACAAGCTGCCGCACGCCTATCTCTTCGTCGGTCCGGCCGGAGTCGGAAAGCGCACCACTGCCATCGCGTTAGCCAAGGCCATCAACTGCTCAACGCAGAGCGGGGAAGCCTGCGACCGCTGCGCGGTGTGCCGGCGCATCGACCGCGGCGTGTATCCGGACGTTCATTGGCTGGAGCCTCAAGGCCAGACGCTTAAGATCGATCAAATTCGCCAATTGCAGGAACTTTTGATGTTACAGGCCTATGAGGGGCGGATGAAGGTGGCTGTCCTCGACGACGTCGAGAAGCTCACCATCGAAGCCGCGAACTCGCTACTGAAGATCCTCGAAGAGCCACCGCAGGGTACACTCTTCATCCTGTTGTGTCAAAACCTAGGCGGTTTGCCTGCCACGGTGACATCGCGGGCTCAGGTGCTGCGGTTCGGATTAGTGCCGCGCGACCGACTCGTCACTTTGTTGCAGCGACACCAACGCCGGCCAGCAGACGCTGAACGAGCCGCCGCTTTGAGCGGCGGAAGGCCCGGGCACGCGTTAGGGTTGGAGCTTCCAAAAGCGTTGGAGTTGCGGGCCGAAGCGCTGCACTTACTGATGCAAGCCCACAAAGGCGATCCCGCCGCCATTCTGGGGAGTGCCGAGCAATGGGCGAAACGCAAAAACGATCATAGCTCCCTGTTCGAGATGCTGTTATCGCTCAGCCGAGATCTCGCTATCGCACAGGCAGGCGGGGGTGAGGGGGCGCTGATGCATGGGGATCTTCAGGCGACGCTGGCTCCGTTGGCGGGCTCCGCCGCACCAGCAACATGGTGGCAAGTCTTCGACATCATCCACACCACGCAACAGGCGATTATCCATAATGCTAACCCACAGCTTGCCTTGGAGGTTATGCTGTTACGTATTGGAGACGCCTATGAGCGACCTCGACAGCGAGATCGCGGCTGATACGACGCCCTCCTCTGAGGGACAGTGCTATCTGGTTGGTGTACGGCTATCGAATCGGCTCGCCAATAAATCGTCAACCTACTGTATCGAAGGCAATTGGCTCCATTATGGCGATACCTGCGTTGTCGAGTACGGCGATGATGTCGCGATCGGTAAGGTCTGGCTGCCACCGCGCCTACCCTCGATGGCACGCCGCCTCCCCCAGCAACGCGTGATCAGGAAGGCTTCAGATGACGATCTCGCCATGGAACGGCGCCGGGAAGAGTTAGAAAGCGTCGCTTTTGGGTATGGTGTGGAGGCCATCCGCACCCGTGCATTGCCGATGAAATTGGGGAAAGTCGAATTCACCTTCGACGGCAGCAAAGCGACGTTTTACTTCACAGCTGAGGGGCGAATCGATTTTCGGGAGTTGGTCAGGGATCTTGCCCATCGCTTCCGTATCCGCGTCGAGATGCGTCAGATTGGCGTGCGTGACGAGGCAGGCTTGCTCGGCGGGGCGGGGATCTGCGGTCGTGAACTGTGTTGTAGTACGTGGCTGAAGGATCTCCGCCCGGTGTCGATCAAAGCCGCCAAACAACAAGGCTTAATGCTTAACCCGTCCAAGCTCTCGGGGATCTGCGGCCGTCTCCGTTGTTGCTTGAATTACGAGCTGCCGGGGTACGGTAATGGCGGCTGCGGCGGTGGCGCTGGCAAGTGCGATAAGTGCAAGAGCTGATTCTCGGTCCGCATCCACGCTGCTTGGCATCCTCCATCACCACTGCAGGATGTGCGGCCGACATCTGGGAGCCTATGGAGAGGACTTATGGCGTCGGAGAAGTTTTATATTACTACTCCCATCTATTACGTCAACGACGTGCCCCACATCGGGCACGCTTACACGACGATCGCCGCGGACGTGCTGGCTCGCTACAAACGTCTGGCTGGCTTTGACGTGTTCTTTTTGACCGGCACCGACGAGCACGGCATCAAGATCGAGCGCTCGGCCCGCGAGCGGGGCGTCTCGCCGCAGGCCTGGGTGGATTCCATTGCGGCGCAATTTCGTGCCCTGTGGGAGACGCTGAACATCTCCTACGACGATTTCATCCGCACCAGCCAGCCGCGTCACAAGGTAGTCGCCCAAGCGATTTTTCAGAAGGCCTTCGACCGAGGGGATATCTATAAGGGCGTATACGAGGGCTGGTACTGCATTCCCGATGAGACGTTTCTGTTGGAGTCCGAGCTGATCGAGGGGCAATGTCCGCTTTGCGGGCGGTCGGTTGAATGGATCACTGAGGATGCCTATTTCTTTCGCCTCTCCAAATATCAGGAGTGGATCTTGCAGTACATCGAGGCCAACCCGCTGTTCATTCAGCCGATCTCCAGGCGCAACGAGGTGCTCAGCTTCGTGCGTAGCGGGCTCCGCGATTTGTGCGTCAGCCGCAGCACGTTCACCTGGGGCATTCCGGTGCCATTTGACCCTCAGCAGGTCATCTACGTGTGGATCGATGCCTTAACGAACTATATCACTGCCATTGGCTATGGCACCGATGCGCAGACGTTCCAGAAGTTCTGGCCGGCTGATCTCCACTTGATCGGCAAAGAGATTTTGCGATTTCACGCCGTCATCTGGCCGATCTTGCTCAAATCCGCCGATCTTCCACCGCCCCGGCAGGTGTTCGCCCATGGCTGGTGGACGGCGAATGGCGAGAAGATGTCCAAGTCGCGGGGCAATGTCATCGATCCAGGGAAGCTGGCGCAGGAACTGGCCTCGCGAGCAGGAGCCTCGCTGGCAACTGCCGTCGATGCGATTCGCTACTTCGTTCTGCGTGAGGTGGCGTTCGGACTCGACGGCGATTTCTCGCAGGCAGCGCTGTTGCAGCGTTTCAACGCCGATCTGGCCAACGACTTGGGCAACCTGGTGAGCCGCACGCTGACGATGCTGCAGCGCTACTGCGACGGGATTGTGCCATCGGTCAACGATGCGACGGGCCCAGCCAATCCGCTGGCGGAAGCTGCGGCCAAGCTCCTTCCCGAGATCGACACGATGCTCGACGAACTGGCCTTTCACAAGGCGTTAGGGCGGGTCTGGGAGTATGTGCGGGCGGTGAATCGTTACATCGATGAGCAGGCTCCCTGGGCGCTGGCACGGGACCAGGGACAACGCCATCGATTGGAGGCCGTGCTTTACAATCAGGCAGAGAGCCTGCGCCTGATCGCTCTGCTGATTTTCCCGTTCATGCCGCACACCGCGACAGCGCTTTGGCAGCAATTGGGGCTCCAATCCGATATCGCCCAGCAGCGTTATGCGACGGCGCTGGCGTGGGGCGGCCTGCCTCCGGGTACGCGCATCCAGCCGGGCGAGCAACTCTTCCCGCGCATCGATGCCAGACGCCCCGCTGTCGTCGTCACCTCCGCTGGACAAGAGAGGGTGGCTGGTGCCACCACGAACCCCGTGGCGTCTGAGGTTGAGGAGCCTGCCCCTGCGACGGTGAGCTTCGAAGAATTTCAAAAGCTGGATTTACGCGTCGGCCGCGTCATGGCGGTGGAGCCCGTTCCCAAGGCGAATAAGCTGCTCAAGCTCAACGTTGATCTGGGTCAGGAGCAGCGTACGGTGGTAGCGGGCATCGCTTCCAGCTATAGCCCAGAGTCGTTAGTGGGTAAGTACGTCATCCTCGTGGCGAACCTGGCGCCGCGCACGTTGCGCGGTATTGAATCTCAGGGCATGGTGTTGGCGGCCGAGACGGATGGGCGGATCGTGCTGGCCACCTTCGAGGCGCCGGTGAGCCCTGGCGCTAAGGTGAAGTAGCCATGCTCGTCGATTCCCATGCCCATCTCGACATGCCACAGTTCGATGCCGACCGCCCAGACGTCATCGCGCGAGCCCGACAGGCGGGCGTGGCCGCCATCCTGACGCTCGGCGTCGATGGCCCGAGCAGCCAACGGGCGGTGGCGTTGGCACAGCAACACGACGGGGTATACGCCGCTGTAGGCATCCACCCGCACGAGGCCAAGCACGCCACGCCGGAGACCTACAAGGCGCTCGTGGCATTGGCCCGCGCGCGCTCCGCCAACCGCATCATCGCCTGGGGCGAGATCGGCCTTGATTATCATTACCATCACTCGCCGCCGGAGATCCAACGTCGCGAGTTCCGCCGGCAGATCCGTCTGGCGCGGGAGCTCGATTTGCCGATCTGCATTCACAGCCGAGAGGCACACGACGATGTGTTGACGATCCTGGAGCAGGAGATGGCGGCAGACGTAGGCGTCGTCATGCATTGCTTCTCCGGAGATGTGGACATCGCCCAGCGTTGTCTGGATCAGGGGTTTTACCTGTCGTTTGCCGGACCAGTGACCTTTAAGAACGCCCGCAAACTCCCCGAAGTCGTGCCCCTGGTCCCCGATGATCGGCTGTTGATCGAGACCGACTCACCTTATCTCTCGCCCCACCCGTGGCGCGGCCGTGATCATCGCAACGAGCCGGCGCGGGTCGCAGTCATTGCGGCACGTGTTGCGGAATTGCGGGGGATCGACGTCGAGGTGCTGGGGCAGCTCGTCGAGCGCAACTTCCTGACACTCTTTCGCCATGTTTCCGCGCTCCCTCCCCGCTGCTAAAATCCATACTCGGGATTCTTTGGGTCGAAATCGTCGTCAGTGAGGCCCGGATTCAAACGCAGGTTGAGGTATCCATACCGCTCGACGAGTTGGTTGTCCCAGTTGTAGATCTCCGCGAAAATCGGCAAGCGATGCTCGCGGTCGACATCGATGATAGCGGTCTTACAGTAGTAGCCTTTGGTTGGGTCCTCCGGAAAATGGAAGATATAGCGCAGCGTCGGGCGGTGGAACGTCGTGCGATAGCCGCCATCGACAATGGTCAATTCCCTATGCTGCAGGCCACGGCGCACGTTTTCGCCGACGAACTCGATGATGCGCCCAATGCCGATGTCGGTGATGGCATGGCGTCCGCCCTTGCGGGCACGAGGGCTCCCTGGGTCGAGCGTCACGGTCACGCCGCCGACAAGCAGCGGCACCCGGACCCAGAGCTCATTTGCATCAACTCCAGCGGGATAAAGAGCCTGACGCCCTTCATTTGGACCTTCGATCCATCGTAGGTAGACTTTGAAAGGCTTTTTAAATTTGAGGGCAATCAACTGTTTAGGGCTGAGCTGGCCCTCGATGTGCTCTTGGATCAGGAAGGTCGCGGTATAATGATCGACGCGCGCGTAGGCCTGCTCCATCTCCTCCAGCAACTGGGTGAATGGGATCGAGGCGGATTCTCCGACGGCGACGGAGCCAATGCAGGCAACGATCACCACGAGCAGCACCCGATGACTGACGTCGTCACCTCGCTACCCACCCAAGTGTGGCGTGAAGAATCTACGCCTCAGCAGCCTGGCACCTCTCTCCTTCCTAGCGGCTCGATGCATCCCAGTCACCGCCCGGTTTGTGCGACACAGCCAGAATCCCACCGCATCGGAGGCCACAGCTGTGTCGCTGACGATCTGGACCAGCACCTGCCTTGCCAAGGTCAGGCGCGATAGCTCCGGCGGCCCTCGACCGTCTCCTTATTTAATTTATCGTTGAGATGCAGACCTTCGAGGATAAACTCCACCGCCGAGGCCACCGCCGTGGCGTTGTCGAAGCTGCCAAGCGCGATGACGCCGTCCATCAGTTCGTTGAACTCGCCGACGATTCGACCATACTCCTGAGCCGGCATCATCTCGGATACCTCGATGGCGGCGCCGCCTTTGAAGCGTTCGACGAACTTTTTGAAGTTATCGACCTTCAAGGTACGATTGAAGACTTTGCGGATAGATTTTTTGATGAGATCGTCGACGATATGCTTTTCCCGGCCCTCTTCGATGCTTTCCAACTCGATTTTACCGGTGGTCGAGGCAAACAGATAGGGAAGATCACTGATGCGCGGCACCACATCTTTCTCGCCTAAAGTGATGGCCCGTCGCAGCGCATTGCTGATCAGCGTCTCGTAATTGCTGATGGACATACGCACGCTAACCCCTGAGCGTTGGTTGATCTCAGGGCTGCGCCGGGCGGCATCGGTGAGTTCGGCGACGATCTCTTTCATGAATTTCGGCACCATCACCTTATAGTGATCATCGTCGAACCTCGTGCGCTCGGCTTCCATGATGGTGATTTCCTCGTCGATGGCGGTGGGGTAGTGCGTGCGAATTTCGGCGCCATAGCGATCCTTCAATGGAGTGATGATGCGGCCGCGATTGGTGTAATCCTCCGGGTTTGCGCTGGCCACGATGTAGACGTCGAGCGGCAAACGAATCTTGAAGCCGCGAATTTGTAGGTCGCGTTCCTCCATGATATTGAACAGGCCCACCTGAATCTTCTCGGACAGATCGGGGAGCTCGTTGATGGCGAAAATGCCGCGATTGGTCCGTGGGATGAGGCCGTAATGGATCACCAGCTCATCAGACAGATACCGCCCCTCGGCGACTTTAATGGGATCGATCTCGCCGATGAGATCAGCAGTTGTCACATCGGGCGTCGCAAGTTTCTCTCCGTAGCGCTGGTCGCGGGAGATCCAGGCAATCGGCGTTCCTTCCCCACGCTCCAACACCATCTGCCGCCCATACATGCTGATCGGATCGAAGGGATTATCATTCACTTCGGAACCTTCGATCACTGGCACCTCTTCGTCCAGAAAATCGACCAAACTGCGAATAATCCGGGTCTTAGCCTGGCCGCGTTCCCCTAAAAAAATGATATCCTGACCGGCAAGGATGGCGTTGACGACCTGCGGAATGACCGTCTGATCATAGCCCACGATGCCGGGAAACAGCGTGTCCTTTCGGGCAAGCTTGGCGATGAGGTTTTTGCGCATCTCCTCTTTGACGGATAACACTTTATAACCTTGTTTCTCTAATTCACCCAGTGTTCTTGCCTTCTCCATGCATACACTCCTAGGTTGGCAACCGAAGCATGTCCGACAAGCAGCCGATCCGGGAATCCCAAACCATCGTCGGGTGCACACTTCGGTCTTAGGATCACAAGGGTCTACTCAGTTAACATACATGCCGATGCCTGAGGATGCCTCATCGCGTCTACACGACATCGCCGCCAGCCTAGCTGGGGGTACTACGCACTACCAGCGCACTGTATGAAATCGCGCTAGGACTCGTCAAGTCTTTTTCCCAGACTCAGAGAGGGGAGGCTCATCGGAGAGGTCGTCGGGAGGGAGCGGGGCGGCCTCATCGGGCTCACCTGGAACGACATACCGCCCTCTCAGCCAGCCTTCGAGGTCCGCCAACCGACACCGCTCAGAACAAAATGGGCGAAAGGGATTCTCCCGCCAGGTGGTGGGCCGCCCGCACAAAGGGCACCGAATCCGCCGATCAGCGCCACTCAAACAGAGGCTCCCACACCGCTCGCGCGCATCTGCTGTCGGGTCTGTTCATTCGCCTGAATGAGACGATCCATCACGGCCTGCGCCTGCCGTTGAATATTCTGTTTGAGCAGGCTCAGGACAACCCGACCTGCCAGGGTGTTGACGCCGGGGATAGAGGGTAGCGTGCTCTTAGCGGGTTCTTCCTGATAACGTGCGAGCTCAGCTTTGACACTGTCGTCGTTATAGAGCACGTGTTCTGCAAAGCAATACCGCAACTTGACGTAATCGCGTTCTTTGGTCTCCTCCTCGCTGATTTCGCGGACGATGTTTTCCATATCGATCGATAAGGGCACCGTCTCGCTCTGCAGCATCTGCCCTTTCACCGCCTCGAAATACTGCTGCATATCCGCCTTGCTCGCTAACTCCTCCTGGGGGATCTTCGAACTGATCTCAAACTCAATACCCGCAGCGGTGATTTTGGCCGGACCGATCTCGTACGTGATGCCTTCGACGTTGAAGCGATCTCCCTTTTTCGGCTCATAGCGGGCGCGGTAGTCCGCGATAAGTTCCGCCAAGCCTAACGAGGCAAACTGTAAAAAGAATTGCTGTTTGAAGTTTGTCATGGTCTCCACCATTTCCAAAGCGTGTTCCCAGCCTTAAGCTAGGACTTCAGGGTTGACAAGATTCGGCGGCCGACGCCCCTGTAACGCATCGACTAGGTTCGTCGCCGCCATGACCGCCATTTTGGTGCGTGTCTCTACAGAGGCGCTGGCGATGTGCGGCGCGAGCGTGACGTTATCGAGTTCGGTCAAGCCAGGGGTGAGCTTCGGTTCGTATTCGTAGACGTCGAGCCCAGCTCCCCCAATCCGGCGCTCGCGCAAGGCCTGCACCAGGGCCGCCTCATCGACTACTGGACCGCGCGAGGCATTGATCAGATGAGCAGTCTTTTTCATCAGCGCGAGTTCTTTTGCCGAGACGTAGTGATGCGTCTCCGGGAGCAGCGGCACGTGGAGGGTCACGAAGTCCGCTTCACGGAATAACGTCTCCTTGTCGACGTACTGCGCCCCCAGCTCGCGCTCCACTTCCACGGGTGCACGTATCGCATCGGTGTAGAGAATCTTCATATCAAAGCCCCGGGCGCGCTTGGCCACGCCCCGGCCGATACGGCCAAGACCGCAGATCCCGAGGGTTTTCCCGTAGACATCCTCGCCGCAGAGCAACATGATCCCCCAGCCGGTATATTTACCCGCTCGCGTATAGCGATCCGCCTCCACCAACCGCCGGGCTGAAGCCAGGAGCAGGCACCAAGCGAAGTCCGCGGTGGTATGATCGAGGACGCCTGGCGTATTGGTCACCATGATCTTGCGGCGCGTGGCTGCCGCCACATCGATATTATTAAAGCCGACGGCGACATTTGCCACCACTTTCAACTGCGGGCTAGCAGCGAGGATGGCCTCGTCGATCTCATCGGTGAGCAAACAGAGCAGGCCAGCTTTATCACGCACCCGGTCAATCAGCTGCGCTTGCGAGAGATGGGTATCGGCGGTATTCACCTCAGCATCGCAGGCGGCCAATACGAGGTCGAGACCTTCTTGCGGAATCATCCGAGAGATAAACACCTTTGGTTTCATGCCGCTCTCCCTTTTGGCTGCATGCGAAGGCGCCAGGGCCGCACCCGGCGTTCATGCGTGGGGGTACGTCTTTCCCACCAATGGCAAGGCCTGCTCTTGCAGAAAACGCACCGCCCGCTCCGCCGTTCGCCAGGCCGCTTCCCGGCGATAGCTATCGCTGCGATAGGGGGCATCGTGGAGCGACCGCCCGGTATTGTTGGGGAACCCTGCCCGCGCGGCGGTTTCCAGGTAAACGTCGGGTAAATCGTTGGGGAGCGGACGCTCATTCATAATCGACCAGGCTAACGTCCAGGCACGTGGCACATTGGGCACATCATAGCCCCCACCCCCCAATGCCACCCACGGGAGATTCAGATCCTGCAAGGCTTTGACCATCGTGCAAAATCCTTCCGTGGTCAATTCCAGATCGGACAAGGGATCGCTGCGGAAGGTATCGACGCCGAGCTGAGTCACCAGGATATCAGGTCGAAACCGGCTGATCAGGGGAGGCACGACCTGCTGAAACGCCCAGGTAAAAACCTCGTCATCCGTATACGGATGCAGTGGCACATTCACCGCATACCCCAAGCCCTTCCCCTCCCCGATCTCATGCTCAAAGCCGGTTCCCGGGAATAGATACCGGCCGCTTTCATGCAGCGAGATCGTCAACACCTTGTCGGTATGGTAATAGGCGGCTTGCACGCCGTCGCCATGGTGCGTGTCGATATCGACATACGCCACCCGATGTCCTCGCGACACTAGGTAATCGATAGCCACCACGACATCGTTCAGATAACAGAACCCAGAGGCCTGGGATGGTCTCCCATGATGCAATCCCCCCGCGATGTTGAACGCCACGGACGCCGCTCCCGCTTCCACAAGTTGGGCGGCCTGGAGCGAGGCGCCGACGACGAGACTTGAGAAATGAAAGAGCCCTGGAAATACCGGGTTGTCGCCTGGGCCTAAACCGTAGCGTGCGAGGGCCGGCACCTGCTCGCCTTGGCTTACGGCCTGGAGGACGTTAAGATACTCCGCCGAGTGAAAGCCTAAAAGGTCATCGATCGTCGCCTTAATCACCGGAATGGTCTGGGCGTGGCCCTCCAAGAGGCCATAGGCGTGCATCAGATCATAGGTGAGTTGCAGGCGAATCGGTTTGAGGGGATGATGTGCTCCATAGGTGTATTGGGCCCACTGCTCGGTGTAAAGCAACGCTGCCGGCATCGTTGAATCTCCCGTCGGTGGTGAGCCGCGCCCTCATGGATGCAAACCTCTGCAGGTGGGTTATTATAAAATCGCTTGGAATGGGCGACAAGCGAAAAGTATGGCATGGAGGCCTTTCTTTTCATGGCTCCAAAGCAGGAGAACGAGTATCCGTAGCATGAGCCCAGATATCAGGATGGAATCGCCTGCATCGAATCGTCTCTTTGAGCCGACTATGGATGACAAGCGCTTTATCGCCGATGCAATGCTTGGAAAGCTTGTCAAATGGCTGCGAGTGCTCGGCATCGATGTCGTCTACGATCCACGGGCCACAGATGCCCAACTGGTGTGCCAGGCCGCGCAAGAAGACCGCATTCTGCTGACTCGGGACCGTCGTTTGGCAGCCCGGCGGGGGACACATCGCCGGTTGCTGATCGACAGCGACTACTATCATGAGCAAGTGTGCCAGGTTGTGCAAAGATTTGGACTTGAGCCCGAAATACGGGTCTTCACTCGGTGTTTACGGTGTAATACGCCCTTATGTACCGTGTCGCTGACGGCCGTAGCAGCAAAAGTCCCGCCGTATGTGGCCGCTACGCAGACGCCCTTCAAACATTGCGCGACATGCGATCGGGTGTATTGGGGGGGAACCCATCGCGAGAACATGCTGCGGCAGCTTCGAGTGATGCTTGGCGCCAGATGCCCCTCTAGGCCGCAGCCCCTTCAATAGGTGAAATCTCCCCGCCCGGGGATAACAGTAAAGATTTCATGCAGCTCGCCGCCACTAGGAAAATCCTGGTGGCATGCGGGAGGTTTTCCCGCCCACTCTTGGCTGACGATGCTCCGCTATGGTATGTGATATAGCAGGACATAGAGTCTCAGGTCGGCCATCTACTGGCTAGGATCTTGGGGAGTGATGATTTCAGAGGGAAAGGGATGGTGACGCTATGGGCATAAGCACGCCTCATGCTGTATTAAGCCCTCAAGTGGAACAGCTGCACGACGCGGTGATCGCTCTCCGGCGGACGCTGCACCAATGGCCTGAGCTGGGGTTCCAGGAGCAGCGCACGAGTGCCCTCGTCGCCGAGCACCTCTCTACCCTTGGCCTGCAAGTGACGACCGGTCTCGCACGTACGGGCGTCTTGGGAGTGCTCCATGGAGCGGGCGAGGGGAAGACGGTATTGCTCCGCGCCGACATGGATGGGTTACCCATTGACGAGGCTAGTGGCGCACCTTATACCTCCCGGAATCCAGGCGTTATGCATGCGTGCGGCCATGATGGACATACGGCGATCCTGCTCACGGTCGCGAAGGTATTGGCCCAACAACGCCAAGACTTCGCTGGAACAGTAAAATTTGCTTTCCAGCCGGCGGAGGAACTTCCTCCAGGTGGTGCCAAAGGCATGATTGCTGAAGGGGTATTGGAGAACCCGCGCGTCGACGCCGTTTTTGGCCTGCATCTCTGGAATGGGCTTCCCATAGGGAAAATCGGCGTGGATGCTGGACCGATCATGGCCAGTGTCGATCGCTTCGAGGTAGTGATCAAGGGCGTCGGCAGCCATGGCGCCTATCCGCACACCGGAGTGGACCCTATCGTGATTGGCAGTCACGTGATCAGCGCCCTGCAAACAGTGGTGAGCCGCGAAACTCCACCGTTGGCCCCTGTTGTGGTGACGGTCGGGCGATTTCAAGGTGGGACAGCGTTTAACGTTATCCCCAGCCAAGCTGAGCTGTCAGGAACGGTGCGCACGATAGATGCGAAGGTGCGCCAGGACATGCCATCCCGGCTTGAACGCATCGTGCGTGGTGTGACGTCAGCCATGCGCGCCGACTATGAGTTTCGATACGAATTCGGCTATCCAGTAACTGTCAATCACCCCGAGATGGCGCAATTCGCCCGTCGGGTTGCAGCTGAAATCGTCGGCGAAGCCAATGTTGTTACTGCCGGCATGACCATGGGTGCTGAGGATATGTCATATTTTCTCGAAGCCGTGCCGGGGTGTTATGTCCGGCTTGGCTCAGGTAACCCCGAACAAGGGCTCATTCATCCTCATCATAGTGCCCTCTTCAATTTCGATGAGGCGGCCTTGCCTATCGGGGTCGAACTCCTCACTCGTTTGACACTCGCCGCGTTGCGCGACATGGTGTAATGCTGCAGGCATAGATCAGCTTGCGACATGGAGGAGGGGTGGGATGCGACGATGGCGCAGCCTGGCAGTGGCAATCGGCTTACTGGCGGTGGCGATGATGCACGGATGTGACGTCGGCTGGGACTTTTTACAAGAGCGCCGTGATGGGGCGGAGGCTCCGACGAATGGCATCGTAGGGGCACAGATGACGTGTCAGAACAGTCGCGTGGTTGTGGGGCAATTTCCACGCATCGGCGGCTTCCTGAGTGGGAGTGGTTTCGACGCGAGATATTCCTCTCCCCAGTTCGATGGCTCCATCTCTCCGCAAGCGTTAGGCCTTCGCGTTAGCCGACATCGACTCTGGCTGAACGATCTCTCTATCGAAGTGTCATTCTTCCCCTTTGATGATACCGCCAGAGATGTCCGTAATGGCTGCTTGGGTCGTGCCATCCTCGAGATCAACATCCCGGACGAAGATCTGATCGCCGGTCGCATCACTATCAGGTCGACGCGCTTCTCCCTCACAGAGCCTAGCGTCTTTTACGCGGAAGGGGGTGATCCCGGATTTAGCGCCACCGCCGTCGAAGGCTTCATCAGCCTGAGCTTTTTGGGCGATAACCGAGTAGTTGCGGATTTTGAATTCACTTTTAACCCTGGTGCTGACCAGCGGCGGTTGACTGCGGGGAAGATTGATGCGGACATCGACCATAATCCAGTCGTCGAAGCATTACAGTAGCGTTAACAGCCTCTACTTCAGGCCATCTACGGGCTCCGCCGGCGAAGAATCATCTTGTATGTCGCTATGACCCATCACAAATGGATTGCCAGAGGGATGATAGCAGGCGAGTTTTAGGTGGTGTTTGTCGCGCAGAGGCATTCGGCGACGGAGCCGCCACCTAAGCCAACAGCAGGAGAAATACCACAAGAAGGAGTAGAAGGAGAACAGCACCATACTGCAGAGGCAATAAAAAACCCTCACTGCCGAAGGCGTGAGGGTTTTTCTTATGAAACGAGGCGACGACCTACTCTCCCACCCAGTCTCCCAGGCAGTACCATCGGCGCTGGAGGGCTTAACGGCCGTGTTCGGAATGGGAACGGGTGTGGCCCCTCCGCGATGATCACCTCGTTTCTCG